>MDTF01010690.1_pt1 | contig 16792 bp, 30 predicted proteins | sample 811191 | NCBI WGS metagenome assembly MDTF01 (sample SAMN05326649, study PRJNA326480) | marine metagenome | isolation source: seawater | place: Southern Ocean | collected 2011 | reverse complement strand
GCCAGTAAAAATCCACTGCTCTGTACTTGCTGAAGATGCGATCAAAGCTGCAATTATAAATTATAAGAGCAAGCAATAACGAGGAGACCCCTATGAGTAAGTCAATACTAAGACACCCATTGGTGCGTGAAGTAAACTTAGCAGCACCTCAAGGAATATGTGAGTGCTATAAATACGAAGTAGGGATCAAGGGTGGTTACAGGATGGCAGGGTACGATACTCACTGGATAAACGTCAAGAGTGTCAAAGACTTCTACTCTATGGTTTATCTTATCGAGAAATGTCCTGAAGATTGTCACTGCCATTATGAACGAGAAGGTCTATGACCAAAACACTGTATTATGATAACACCTAGTATTTACAATGGAGGAGTATTATGACAACAACCGATTATTGCTACACTTGTGGAGAATCAACAAAATCTCTTTCCATTTTTCGACTATACCAACTACGAGACACTTGTGTCTGTGAGGTCTGCTTAACTAACGTTATCGGTGCTCAATCTCCAGGATTAACTATGGAGTTCTTGAAAGACGGTGAAGTAGTCTACAACGATAATGAGAAAGAAAAAGCATTCATGGACGCTCAAGACGAAGTGTTCTACAGTATGTTCGGGGATTTCCCTGATAAAACAGATTTGCAGAACTTAATTGATGTTTATCAAGATGTTCTAACTAAGGATGTCAAGAAACGCAAGGAGGAGGGAGAATCTGTGTCTGAATCAACAAAGCCTATCGGAGCTTCTAAGGACAAGAAGAAGAAGGCAAAAGTAGCTGTGACCACTATACCTACACCAAGTGAGATTAAAGCTCATCTTGACCAGTTTGTGATAGGTCAGGAACAACCTAAGAAAGTATTAGCTGTTGCAGCGTACAACCACTACAAACGTCTTATGTTTAGTAAGACACGAGTAGGTACTATCAAGAAGTCTAATGTACTTATGTTAGGCCCAACTGGGACTGGTAAGACTTTTATGTGCGAACTTATCTCTAAGATTCTAGACGTACCTTTCGTAGTTGTTGATGCTAACTCACTTACCCAAGCTGGCTATGTAGGTAGTGACGTGGAAGAGATGCTGGAACGTCTTTATCTTAAATCTGACAACAAACTCGAAAAAGCCCAGAAGGGTATCATATTAATTGACGAAATCGATAAGATTGCTTGTGCAGACACAGGTGGCAAAACTCGAGATGTGGGAGGTCGTGGTGTCCAAGAACAACTTTTAAAGATCATCGAAGGTGGTGAATTCAAAGTTGACATTGGCAGTGGGCCTAACAAGAACTCAATTAACTTTGACACAACTGAAGTACTATTCGTAGTAGCTGGAGCATTCGGTGGCATTGACCGCCTAGTCCAAGCTAAGTCTGCAAATATGTCTCGAGATTTCCTTGGTGGGAAGTCTGAGCAAGTACCTTTGTCAACCAAAGAAGCTTATGCCAAAGTTTCTACAGCAGACCTATCTCAGTTCGGTATCATTCCAGAGCTATTAGGCCGATTACCTATACGAACTATCTTGCATCCGTTAGACGAGTCTGACCTTGTGAAGATTATCACCAGTACGAAGAACAGCTTGATTGACCAGTATACTGACAGTCTTGCTTTCGATAACGTACAACTTAAAATCTCTAAAGGTGCTTTGACTGAGATTGCTCGAAGAGCTATTTTAAATCAGACAGGTGCACGTGGCCTTCAAACAGTATTCGAGCAAGTATTGCTTGAGAAGATGTTTCAATGCCCAGACAATCTGGAGATGGAGAAGTTTACCATCACTAAGAAGATGATCGAAGAACTTACTGCGTAAAGGAGAATTATATGGCACAAGCACAACAATTTGAACGAGTAAATCCCCTATGGGATAGTGGAAACTTTATTTTCATGACTGGAGTAGACGATGAGTCTTGTCTTCAAGCTATGAACTTCATTGCATACCACAATATGAAGCAAACTCCACTCGACAATCTTACCATAATCATCAATAGTCCAGGAGGTTCTTTGACTTCCTGTTTTGCTTTGATAGATACTATGCGTACTAGTCGTATCCCAGTTAACACCCTAGTATTAGGACAAGTGTGTAGCTGTGGATTCATTATTACTATGGCTGGAGCTAAACGTGTTATGTCTGAGAATGCTACCGCTATGTCGCACACCTATAGTTGGGGTGCTGCAGGTAAGCATGGAGACTTAGTAAACGTGCGTAAAGCACAAGATATGACTGACAACCTTATTCGTCGTCATTACAAGAAGTGTACCAAGAAGACCGATTCGTATATCAAGAAGAACCTGTTACCAGATTTAGGTGATGTGTGGTTAACTCCTCAGGAGTGTCTTGAGCATGGTGTCATCGATGAGATCAAGATTATACCTTAGTGACTAGTATACTCTTTATGAGGTTCCGATTCTGGGAACTCATTTGGGGTGTTTCTGCACTCATTAACTATAACTTTGGTGACAACGATGGAGTAGCTTATGGCTAACGAACGGTGCGTAAAAGGGGGTGATCATTAGTCTACTATTACAGTGGCTGATCGTCACTATAAAATAGTTAAATCTGACCTGAACATGTCTTAAACTGTTCACCTACTACTGGGAGACCACTAACATGGAATTAATATGGAAAGGATTACTGGGTGAAATACTCTCCTTACCGAATGGAGGCTGTCGCTTATATTGTGATGGTATATCCGAGAATCGTGAGAAGAAGATTATAGAGCTATCCGAAGGAAAAGGTAAGGTCCAAAGTAAAATCGGGAGTAACTGCGAAGGTGCTCTAATTATAGATTTTGAAGACAGTCATCTAGACTTCTTCACAACAATGGTAAAGTAAAATGGCAGACAAAATGACAGACCGTGAGAAACAAGACGCACATAACGCACGTAAGGTTGCTCGACGAGCAGCAGAAAAAAGCGGAGCAGTGAAGAAGGGTGATGGTAATGATGTCGATCACAAAACTCCACTGAGCAAAGGTGGTTCAGCTAAGCTATCTAATACTAGAGTAACCTCATCATCTAAGAATCGTTCAGAAGGTGGTAAGATCGGTGGCAAGATGGTAACAGGTGCTGCTAAAGAAGCAGCTGGATCTAAGGGTGGAAAAGTGTCCAGCCGTAAAGGTATACCTAACAAAAAGAAATAAGGAGACAGATATGAGTGAAAGTTACTCTGACCAGTTAGCATTATGGCCATGTGGCACTTGGTGCTACTACAATGAAATAGAAGAGTTTCTTACATTCAAGTCTGACGACTACGAAATGGTAGGAGCTGAAGAATTATACGATCGTACAGGGGATACCGCATGAGTATGCATGACCTGAAAGATAGCTTTATCCAGTGTCTTATCGTACTGATCCCAACTTATGCAGTAGCATTCTTTACAGAGATGATGGTGTACACTATACCTATGCTAGCTGCTACGAGCTTTATAGCTAACAATGTTCGGCAGAGCCAAACTGCAGTGCGTAACGATGCAGAAACAATAGACTACGATTAGGAGAACTATTATGAAAGTAGATATGAAAGGTTGGTTGCTGTGGGACTTGGAGTGCTCGATGTTCTCTGAGGACAAAGTAAAGGGATCATTTTATAAAAGAGCTAAGGAGTTGTTGTGCATAGCCACACACGATCTTGGCACAGGAGTCACTAAGCTTTACTCAGGAGATACTCTTGAGGACGGAGTGGACGCTGTATTAGCTTCCCCTAGATTAGTAGGTCACAACATACGAAGCTTTGACGTACCAGCCCTAGGACACTTGCGACCTAATATAAACAAGAGACTGAGAGCTATCCCGCTGTCAGATACTCGTTGGATGGCGTTAAAGTCAGATAAATCTCCAGATGGTTTGTATACGTACAGTCAGTTGGATGAGCTAGATAAAAAGTTAGGACTAGAAACTGAATACCCTAACTCTCTGGCATCATGGGGAGATCGTTTTAAGTTTCCTAAGATGTCGGACTTTAAGAATACTGACTGGGAAACTCAGACATACAGCCCTTTGTTGGGAAAGTATTGTGAGACAGACGTGGCAGTAAATGTAAAATTGTTTAAACACATATGCAAGAAGAAGAATATAGAGTATTAGTCTGTACTATTCCTTAAGTGTAGAGCTGACTGCATAAAACTTCTAATCCGAGTGCAGACTATGTTTCATGGTAACGGATAGAGGTATCAGCATATTTTAATTAAAAATAGGAAGATAAATGAGTAAGCCTGATGATAAAATGAAAAGGTCTAAACCTTATCGCAACGATGAATTTGATAAAGAAGTTGATCGCAACAAGACTCGAGACAAGCGCAAGAGTAGAGAACGTAAACGAGAAACACAGTAAAAGGTATTCAGCATGGCAGGACGTAATTTTAATGGACACTGGAAGCAGACTGTTCGTAAATCCGATAGCAAATGGGAAGAAAAGTTAAGAGTAGGGTGTTTAAAAGATACAGAACATCACCCAGACACTGTTCCTTATACAATAGAGAGAAAGTATCACCCTGATTTTAAAACTAAGATAGACGGAAAGACTATACTTATCGAAGCTAAAGGTTTCTTTGCAGAGACTAACGAAGCTACTAAGTATAAGCACGTCCGATCTCATCTTCCTGATGACCATGAATTGGTATTCTTATTCATGAGAGCTTCTACTCCTATGCCAAGAGCAAAGATAAAGAAGGACGGAACTAAAACAACTATGGCAGACTGGGCTATTAAGAATGGCTTTAGATGGTATAGTGAAGAAACTATAAACGAACTATGGGAGACCTAGCCTATGAAAATCGATAGAGAAGCAATGATTGCAGACTTCCTAGCCGAAATGGCAGAACTCAACAAACCTTCTGAATTGCCAACTAGGCTTAAAATAGAAGAAGCATTTATAGACCTACTACAATACAATGTGGTTATGGGGGCGTATGATCAAGAACACTGTGACAAAATCGCTCACAGCGTGTCTATGATGGATGATGCCGACATATTTGATATGTATAAGACTATGAAGAAACAATTTCCAGAATTAGAGGTATGACATGACAAACAATATAAGCGGATACTTTTCCACCTCATTGACCTTGATCTTTATAACCCTTAAGTTGACAGGTATTATCGAATGGTCTTGGTGGTTTGTGCTTGGACCTTTGTGGATTCCTTTCGCAATAATCGTGTTGGTGTTTGCACCTATTTGGTTAATCTATACAGTAATACAAGCCAAACGTGCAGCTGCTATTCAAAAAGCACAAGTAGAAGAAGAATACAGTGAGATAATGTCAGAGCTAGACGGAAGCGAGAAACACTGATCAAAACACTGTATTATGATATAAATCAAAACTCACAGGAGGGTTACTTATGCGAAGAATCGTATGCGACATAGAGACTAATGGTCTCCTAGATGAACTTAACCGCATCTGGATTGCAGTAACCCACGACATCGACACAGGCGAAGTGAACATATTCTCGGAACATACTGATAAAGCTACTGGAGACATTGATGATTTTGTTGAGTATTTTAAGAACACTGATGTAGTTATTGGCCACAACTTTATAGGATTTGATATCCCAGCCATACGCAAGGTTACTGGATATCAGTTCGAAGGTGAGGTTGTTGACACTCTGATCTTATCCAAGTTGCTACACTTTACACGCTATCGTCCAAAGGGCTACCCTACGGGTCACTCTCTTGGAGCATGGGGTGCAAAGCTAGGAATCAAGAAGCCAGATCAAGAACAGTGGATTCGTTGGGAACCTAACATGGTCACACGTTGTGTAGAAGATGTTAAGATCAACGTAGACACTTACAACAAGCTTATGGTTGAAGCAAGTCGCCAACCTAATATTGCTAACGCTATCAAGGTTGAGCATGAGACTTCTAAGATTTGTGCTGAGATGACTTACAACGGCTGGTTAGTTGACCTGCGTAAACTTAAAGACAACATTTCCTATCTCGACGTAGAGGTAGAGCGTTTGCGTTCTTCTGTAGAGCCACTTATTCCTAAGGTATGTGTACCAAAGGATCCAAAGTGTACTTGGGAAGAAGCTAACGAAGTGTTAGGTGGCATCTGGAAGAAGTTTCCTGAGACTAAGATGAACTCAGCCAATCTTCCTATCAAACCTACTCGTGTTCCAAAGCTGCCCAAAGTGTTGAAGTCAGGTAAGTATGACAAGCATTCCGCACTATGGTTCGGTTTATCCCAGATGGATGCCCAGACTAATAAGACTATTGCAGGCCCGTACAGTCGCATTAGTTTTGAGCCTGTCAGATTGTCTCAACACGCTTTGATCAAGACCTTTTTATTCACACAAGGTTGGATTCCTACTGTATGGAATTACAAGAAGTGTGCAGAAACAGGTAAGATCCTACGTGATGACAACAATCAACCTGTCAAGTCTAGCCCCAAACTTACAGAGGATAGCTATGAGAGTATTAGTGGTGAGATCGGTAAGAACATAGGTCGTCATGCGACACTCGTACATCGTCGTCAGACCTTGGAGAACCCTAAAGACACGACGAAGGGTTGGTTGAACAACCTTGGTTCAGATGGCAGGTTACGTTGCGACTTCGACACTCTCGGAGCTGCTACAGGCCGTATGGCACACAAGAAGTTAACTAATGTTCCAGGAACTCGGTCAGTGTTCGGTAAAGAGATGCGAGAGTGTTTCATAGCCCCTGAAGGACGTATGCTTATAGGTGCTGACGCTGCAGGTTGTCAGTTACGATTATTGGCTGGTCTTATGGGTGACGAAGATTATATTACTACCGTAGTTGACGGAATTGAGGAGGATGATAATGATAAATACGTTGGCAGTGACGTTCATACCGTCAACGGTCTTACTACTGGTCTTATTGCTACAGCTGATCATAATTGGTTACTTGATAATGATCCCGATACTGACGGATGGCATGATGTCCGAGACAGAGTCACAGGCGCAAGAGGCCGAGCTAAGAACTTTATATACGGGTTACTGTTTGGAGCAGGAGACGCAAAGATTGGACTCCTCGTTGATGGTACCGCTAAGGATGGTAAACGTCTGAAGGAGAACTTCTTCTCTAGTTGGCCTAAGCTGAAAGACATGGTTGAAGACTTGCTTGACGAGTGGAGAACCAACAAACAGAAGTACAAAGAAGGTTGGATCACAGGTGTTGATGGTCGACGTATATACGTTGAATCAGAGCACAAGTGTCTCAACTACAAACTTCAAGGAGATGAAGCTATCTTTATGAAGTATACTCTTGTTAAGGCAGATCGTCTTATCAAGAAGAACCGAATCGATTCCAAGTGGCTATTAATATACCATGACGAGTTCGAGTCAGAGACTGCACCGAAAGATGAGAAGAAAGTCACTAAGGTCTATGCGCATTGCTTTACCAAAGTTGGTGAAGAACTAGCGATAAAGTGCCCTATGGCTTCATCCCCAAAAGTCGGATTAACGTGGTATGACATTCACTGATCAGGAGGATTTTGTGAACAAGATTTTAAAGAAGATATGCACAGATAACGATATTGATATCGATGACCCTGATGCAGAACGTAAAGCAATGGACATATTGACAGGCAATGATGCAGAGTCCTCTGTGCACGAAGAAAGTGCAGGAGAATACTTCTATGTCTGTGGCGAATGTGAGGGCATTATCGAAAGTAATGCTTATATCAATCAATTCGGCCACGTAATATGTCCCCACTGCAAAACACCAAATATACCCATTAAACCTTAAGAGGAAATTACTATGCCATTATTAAAAAATGTAGAAGCACACTGGGCCAAGATCGGAAAGCCTGAGAAGATGTACCGCAGTGAGAAGACCCAATGGGCCATCAACGCTGTTTGTGATGTCAAAGTAGCGAAAGCTTGGCAGAAGAAAGGTTACGCTCAGAAAGTGCGCACTATGGAGATTGCTGGAGAAGATACTCCTTACATCTACTTGACCAAGCCCACTCATCGTCGTTCAGGCGAAGATAACAAGGCTATCAAAGTATTTGACAGGTTCGGCAATGACGTTAACCCAGACACTATCGGCAACGGTAGTACAGTAAACATTCAGTACCGTACGTACGAGTGGGAGTTCCAAGGCGACAAAGGCGTTAAGGCTGAGCTAGTAGCCGTACAGATCATTAACTTGATCGAGTACAAGAGTGGTGGTGGAGACAACAATGAGTTTGACTTCGCTGAAGCTCCAACTGCTAAGGATGCATTCTCGGATGCGAGTGATGACGATGACGACTTAGATTTAGACGACTTCGAATAATAATAGGAGACCATTATGTTAAGAAACAGAAAAGCACTTATCGATGCTGATGTTTTAGTTTATAGGATTGGCTTTGCAGGACAAGATGCGGTTCATTCTGTTCTAGACAATGATGGGAACGTATTAGAGAAGTTTGAGAAGAAAGCAGACGCCAATGACTTTATGGAGTTGTTGGCTATGCAAGGGTGTATGCATCCGAACTTGACTACTGATATCCTACCAAAGTCCGAAGAAGACGTAGCAGATATGCTTGACACATCAATCAATAAGATTGTAGAGTTGTCAGGTTCTTCTAACTACGTCTGTTACCTATCTGGTAAGACAAACTTTAGGACAACAGCAGCCAAGTATCAAGAGTATAAGGCTAACCGTAAAGACTCGGTTAAGCCTGTACACTATGCTTTCATCCGAGATTATATCATGGAAAACCATCCAATGATATTGTCTGACAATTGTGAAGCTGACGACTTGTTAGCAATTGACCTTTATAGAGAATTTCAAAAGGCTGATGCTAGCGATGAGAGGTTAGATTGTGAAGTTATCCTGTGCACTATAGACAAAGATTTGCGTAATGTTCCAGGATGGCATTATAACATTCATCACAGAGAGATTGACTGGGTTTTACCTGCAGCTGCAGATAGACATTTCGCACTGCAACTCCTAACAGGAGATCGTGTGGATAACATTCCAGGACTTTCTTTCTACTCTGGTGGAGAGAAGAAGGTTGGGCCAGCTACAGCTAAGAAGATGATAGGCAAAGCCATTACAAAGTCAGAGTTGTACTCTGCTGTATGTGACGCTTACATTGAATTTGCTGGAGATGACTGGCACGACAAATTAGATAACTCTGGACTATTATTGTGGATGCAACGTGACCATGATGAGGTATTCAGTATAGAAACTTGGAAGGAGTCACTTTATGATTAAACAGTTCGAGAGTTACCAACGATTGGCGTCTAAGACTGCCAGCTATAAAGACCCAGATTACCTGCCCCTCGGCTTGACTGAGGAGTGTGGGGAACTGGTACACGAATTTGCTCGTTGTAAGCGAAAAGGTGTCCCTATGGACATTAAAGCACTTAGCAGCGAAATAGGAGATGTCCTTTGGATGTTGAGCCAGATATGTAGAGAACACAACCTATCTCTGGCAGATGTAGCGACTGAGAACATAGAAAAACTAAAACAAAGAGAACACTCTGGTTCTATTCATGAGAAGAGCAACCGATGAAAGACTATAAACACTATACGTGTACAGAGTGTGGTTCACACCAATATACAACTAAGGACAATTCAGATGAACATGATGAAAAAACTACCAAGGAGCCTAGTACTAGACGTGCTAGCTATACTCGTGGCTCTGTTTCTATCGACTACGATATACTGCTGGGTGATAATGACGTCCGAGTCGGGTTCTCTATTGCCAGAGATAGAGTCGCTAGCATTGGCGACAGAGATTCCAACAGAGATTCCAACCCAAGTCCCACTTACAACTTCACAAACTATATCTATAATCGGCTGTGAGAAGCTAAAGATTATGTACGACAAAGCTTATGTAGAAGCTATTGACCCACAACTTGCCCCAGATTTAGATTGGGCAGGTATCGATGCTGTATTCTATGACAAATTCAAGGAATGCCTATGATTATTAAATTTTATACCAAGAGTTGTGGCCCATGTAAAATGGTGACTAATGTCCTTGACGAGCTAGAAGTAACATACGAAGAAGTAGATATCGAAGAAGATATGCAATCTGCTATTGACAATCGTGTCAGTAGTGTACCTACACTTATCAATACTGAGACTGGTTCTCGAATTATAGGTTTTAAAAACAAACAGAAAATACAGGAGTGGCTCAATGGCAATCCAAGTTGATTATACAAGAAACGAATTCTTGTCAGAACAAGCCTTTACTCTCCTCAGTGAGTACTACTGTCGTGAAAACGAAGACCCACAAGACGCCTATGCACGTGCTGCTAAGGCTTTTTGTCGCAACGATTATGATTTAGCTCAACGAATCTATGACTATGCTTCTAAGGGTTGGTTCATGTTCAGTTCACCCATTCTATCTAACGCACCAGCAGAAGGAGAGAAGATACGTGGATTACCTATTAGTTGCTTCCTCAGTTATGTTCCCGATACCTTGGATGGTCTCATTGGTCACAGTACCGAACTTCGATGGCTCAGTGTTAAAGGCGGTGGAGTGGGTGGTCATTGGTCTGACATACGGTCAGTAAGTGACGTTGCTCCCTCACCTATTCCTTTTCTTAAGACTGTCGACAGTGACATGACTGCTTACCGTCAAGGCAAGACCCGAAAAGGTTCTTACGCTGCATATATGGACGTGTCTCACCCAGACATCATAGAGTTTATTAACATTCGTGTACCGACTGGTGGTGATCCTAACCGTAAAGCGTTTAACATCCACAATGCTGTTAATATTAGTGATGTCTTTATGGACAAAGTTACTTCAGGCGGTATGTGGAACCTTATCGACCCCAATGACAAATCAGTCAGGGAAACTATGCCAGCCAGAGAGTTGTGGGAACGTCTCATCGAGACACGATTCCGTACAGGTGAGCCATACTTAAACTTTATTGACGAAGCTAATAGGCATCTGCCACCCTCTATGAAAGAGAAGGGTCTAAAGATTAATGGGTCAAACCTATGTAACGAGATCCACTTACCTACCTCAGAAGATCGCACAGCAGTGTGTTGTCTCTCTAGTGTTAACCTTGAGTTCTATCAAGAATGGAAAGGCACGACTATGGTAGCTGACTTGATCACGATGCTTGACAACGTCATTAGCTTCTTTATCGAGTACGCTCCTAAAGAGCTACGTAAGGCTGCATTTAGTGCCACTCAGGAACGTAGTTTAGGACTTGGAGCAATGGGCTTCCACAGTGCTTTACAACGTGTAGGGATCCCTTGGGAGTCTCCTATGGCCACAACTTACAACAATGAAATGTTCACTCATATTAAAGCACAAGCCCAAGCAGCATCTGTTCACTTAGCAGAAGAACGTGGATCTTGCCCTGATGTAGATGGTATTCGTAACTCTCATTTACTTGCAGTAGCTCCAAACGCTAACTCCTCTATTATAGCAGGTTGTTCAGCGTCCATTGAGCCACTTAAGTCTAATGCGTTTACACACCGTACCCGAGTGGGTGCACATCTTGTAAAGAACCTATATCTTGATAAGTTTCTAAAAACTGTCAGTGATGACGAAAAGTGGTTAGAAGAACAGTGGACTTCTATTATCCTACACGAAGGTAGCGTTCAACACTTAGAGTGGATGGACGAGTGGGAAAAACAGATATTTAAAACAGCATTTGAACTAGACCAACGATGGGTAGTAGACCACGCAGCAACTCGACAGCCATTTATCTGTCAGGGTCAAAGCGTGAACCTATTCTTCCCATCAGGAACCGACAAAGCTTACGTGAACGAGGTTCACTTACGGGCTTTCAACAAAAAACTTAAAGGACTTTACTATCTTCGAACAAGTGCTAGTTCCAAAGCAGACACAGTGAGTTTCAAGCCCACACGTGTAGCTCTGGAAGACTTCTCTGTCGATGATGATGAGTGCTTATCATGTCAAGGATGATTAACAATGAGCTTATTAACACCATCACCAGCCTACAAACCCTTCCAGTATGCCAGCTTTGTCAACCAAGCTATCGAGCATGACAAGCTACACTGGGGCGAGTGGGAATGTGACCTACAAGAAGATGTAACACAGTGGAAGTCTGGCAAGATTTCCAATGAAGAAAAGAACTTTATCACCCAGATACTACGATTGTTTACACAGTCTGATGTTATCGTGGGCGGTAGTTATGTAGATGTATTCCTACCCCGTATCAAGAATAACGAAGCACGTATGATGATGTTAAGTTTTGCACACCGTGAAACCGTCCACATGCGTTCTTACGCTCTTCTTAACGATACGCTTGGATTTCCTGAATCCGATTATAAAGCATTTTTAGAGTACGATGCTATGGCTGACAAGATTGAGTTCATGCAGACCTTTGATCCTGACACAACAGCAGGATTAGCTAAAGCTCTTGCCCAGACGGTATGCAACGAAGGCATGTCCTTGTTCTCAGCATTTGTTATGTTGTTGAACTTTCAGCGTACAGGGAAGCTTAAAGGTATGTGTGAGATCGTCGAATGGTCTATTCGTGACGAGACTATTCACGTTGCAGGTATGACAGAGATATTCCGCACATACACCAAAGAGAATCCAGAAGTAGTTACTGATGAATTCAAATTAGCTATATACCAGATGTATCGAGAAGCTGTTGAGCTAGAAGACAAAGTTATTGATCTTGCTTTTGAAATGGGAGGTGTGGAAGGTCTAACTCCTAGTGAAGTTAAAGCCTACATTCGATTCATCGCAGACCGAAGGTTGGTCAACTTAGGTCTCAAGCCTAACTGGAATATCGAGGACAACCCTTTGCCTTGGCTAGACTGGGTACTAAACGGAGATTCATTTAAGAATTTCTTTGAAGGTCGAGTCACAGACTATTCAGCAGATGGTATGTCTGGAGATTCTTGGGGCTGGTCTACAACAACTTCGGAGGTACAGAATGTCTGATATAGAAGAAGAAATGGGTGCTGAATGTGGAGACGCAGTTGCAGCTTTAGTTATCAGGTGGGGAGATAGGGGTGCAGACGCAATCGATGTTATCGAATGTATAGCCTTGTCTATGGGTTGTGTACTCGTAAACAGTAAAGTTATGAGTCCAGAAGACACAGAGGTTCGAAACATAACTGCAGCAGAGGCAGGGGATATGGTAGCAGAGTTCGTTGAAGACGGATTCAAGTCTACTCGAATGATGATGTTGGAAGAACAATCCAATAATCCTTCTAGCAAGTAACAATCAAAACACTGTATTATGATACAATACAGAATCAAAGAATATCTACGGTGAGGCAGTGCAGCTGTTCGTTGCGCCAATTCCTGTGGGTTGGAACCAGAGGTGTTTAATCCTCTGAGGGGTATGTTTGATTACCCCTGAATACCCGACGGCACCTAGGCATGTGTGTAAACTGCCCCCCAACACGTGAGCCTGTGTATAAACTGCTCATTTTTTATTATCAACACTAGGAGTATACTATGTCTAAGAGATTTGGCACAGACCGAACTCAAGAAGAGATTGACGAGATTGTTAAGCAGATGGAGCTGAGAGGCTACACCTACGGCACATTCCGTAAGAAGAGTATGTTTACCAATAACGTCACAACACAACGTCTTTCCATGAAAGGTGCGGCAACGTATCTTAAGCAGGAAGGTGTAGAGATATCATAAATTTAATTAAGGAGAAAACTATGACAGACTTAGAACGAGACAACATGGACGATTACGCACGAAGCATTGGTACTCAGGAAGGCTATCGAGGTATCAACGATATCAAAAGCATAGGATCATCCTTGTCCAGCGTCAATATATGGGGGGAAGCTGAGTCAAAGCCACGCCCTACTACTCCAACTAACCCTACCCACTATCAGAATGCTGACAAGAAGTTCGAGCATCGTTTTGTAGCTAAAGCATGGGGCTTGGATTACTACTTGGGCTGTGCTACTAAGTACATTGCACGATGTGGTAAGAAGTCAAGCGTAGGAATGTCAGACTCTGCTAAAGAGATCCAAGACTTAGAGAAAGCCATGGTGTATCTTCAGTTCCGAATCGATGAGTTGAATGGAGTAACTGAATGAACGAAGCACTAGAAATAGCTAATATAATAGGTCTAGTCGGCCTGTTCGCCACACTCGGACACCTTGTCGTGCGATTAGCAGTAATCTACTTCATTGGTAAAATACCTAAATAGAGGACAATACAATGGTATCAACTGTTACACAAAACACCCTTAACGGATTGTTCATGGGGACTTCTGAGCTTCTGACAACCAAAGGGAAGACACACACTTCACGTAATGGTGAAGTTACATACCTGAATAATGTAGCACTTGAGTTGACCAATCCTCTCAGTCGCCACCTTAATTTGAAAGGACGCAACAACAACCTCTTCTCAGTCATCGCAGAATTGTTTTGGGTTATGTCTGGAAGTGACCGCATTAATCCATTCCTTTCTTTTTACCTTCCACGTGCAAAACTGTACAGTGATGATGGTGATACTTGGAGAGGTGGTTATGGCCCACGAATTTACGCACACAGTCAGTTAGAGAATGCAATACAGATGTTTGAGAAAGATGGATTGCACACTCGACGTTCTGTTATAGATATATACCAGAGCGATATTGATAGCGGTGTGGACACCAAGGACTTGCCATGCAACAACTTGATCCACTTCTACGTTACAGATGGTAAGCTAGATATGAACTTGTTCAGTCGCAGTGCTGATCTAGTGTGGGGTGTTACTAACGTAAACATTCCAGAGTGGACATTCCTGCAAGAGTACGTAGCACAGCGAGTAGGCGTCCCTGTAGGGACTTACACCCATTGGTGCACCAACCTTCACGTTTATGACTTCACCGTCTCACAGGTCAATGCAGCCTTAGAGCACAACGATGATTATCAAATGACAAGGACTTGTAAGCCTTGTGTATTCCCCGAAGGTGACTCTATAGACTGTAAACAGTTCTTTATAGCTTTGACAGAATTTTATACAGACATTATAACAGATAGGTCAGGCGATAGGTTGTGTGAGATATTTAGTGATTTCGATGTACCTTACCACGACAATCAGTTGTGGGATTACGCTATGACTTTGGCTCGTTATACCCAGAACAAGGTAGACGGAAAGCCTGTGTCTTTCGTCAATACTGGCTTAGCACCAGACTTTTATACCGCTATAGCATGTAGCAAGTCTAGGAACTTTGATATAGTGTAGTCTCAAAACACTGTATTATGATACAATAACAACTTAATAGGAGAATATTATGGATATTGCAGGTTATGACTCATGGCGATTAGCTGGTCCATACGACGAAGCAATCTTTGATTTTGATGAGGATGATTTACTAGAAGGTGCGGAACAGTTAGCAGAAGAAATGCTTGACACTGACCCATTTGCTGTTGAAGAGATCCTCATGAATGACGACACATGGCAGATTGTTGCCATCAATGTCGCAGCAGGTACTCAAACTGCATTGCAGCTAGAGATTACTATCCGAGAATTAATTGTAAAAGATATTCTTAAGTATTCTCAGGATGATGTTGAATCCTATCTTTCAGATCGTGACGATGGTTGTCCGTTTTGAGTACCAAAGGACTGCAGGGTCGTATCTTAGAACTTGAAGATACTATCCAGCAGTTGCACGACCAAAACAAACGTCTACACGAAGACACTCAAGAAGCAAACCGCAGGGTAGAAATCATGCGGAAGAAGCTTCAAGATGTAGGACTTTATTAGTATTAGGAGTAAACATTTATGAAGACAGTAATGATTGACGTTGACTTAACTCTGGTTGATACCCTGAGTCCTTGGTTGCGGTGGTTCAAAGCTAGAACTGGTGTTGAACTTAAACCTAACGCCTACAAAGTTGAATTGCAGATGCAAGAGCATATGAACGAAGACCCTATGGCTTACTGGCGTGGAAAAGACATCTATCACGATCTCAAACCTTATGCTAGATCCGTAAACATTGTTCGTAAGCTTATTGATCAAGAATTCTCGGTAGTGTTTGTTACTTATTCTCCTTTTACTGAACAGGTCGTCTCTAAAGAGAACTGGTTATCAGACCATTTCGGCAGTGACATACCTGTAATACACACTCACCACAAAGAACTTATCGATGCTGACATTATTATAGATGACAACACTGATATGATTGCTAAGTTCCTAGACCGAGAATCTTCTCGAGTAGGACTTAAATACGCTACAAAACTTAATCGAGGTTGGAGTGCCCCTTACCCTCAGAAGTCCTTGACTATGAGAGGTTGGAAATCTATTCAGGGTTACTTTGAACAAACACATGGAGTAAGATTCTAATGAGCTATATTTCTTTATCAGGGAACATCGCAGTAGGGAAGTCTACGGTACTCTCTGGTCTTGAGAGCAACGGCTTAGAAGTCGTATACGAGAACCTTGGACCAGAGTTCCTGTCTTTACTAGACAGCTACAACAGTGATCCTCGAAGTGCTATACACCTTCAAACATACATAAATGACTACCGTCTTATCGATGCTGAAGTGTCGTGCGTCACAAAAGGTCTGTTCGTACATGAACGGTCTATGATTGACGATATGATTTTCACCACATACATGATCTGTAAAGGAGAAATAGATGAAGATGTTGGCCAAGAGTTCCTAGACAGGTCTCTCGAACGTCTCATGCAATATCCTCCTTCAAAAGTTATATATCTGTATTCAGACCCAGAAAGTACATACGGTCGTCTTCTTGGCAGAGGTCGTCCAGAAGAGAGCAAACAAACTTTGTTAAACATTTCTGAGCTAGAACAGGCTCACCTGATTCTGTTACCTATGATCTGTGAAGAAATAGGAATAGAACTGGTTGAGATAGACTGGTCTAACTTTGGCCCTATAGAAACTGTAATCAATCTAATCTAGGAGGTATCCCATGTTGCAAGTTAATCTAATCATCGAGAT
>MDTF01007232.1_pt1 | contig 16792 bp, 16 predicted proteins | sample 811191 | NCBI WGS metagenome assembly MDTF01 (sample SAMN05326649, study PRJNA326480) | marine metagenome | isolation source: seawater | place: Southern Ocean | collected 2011 | reverse complement strand
TGGATCGACTTGCTAATAGCAGGCAAACTACTAGCGTCCCACCTAACTATAAAAATTCACTCTGTTGCAGCAATTATCCCGGTTTTAGTAATATTTACTCTTTATGTTTTACCTCTTATACTTGGCATTATAGCGGGGAATTGAAAAGGGAAACAATTGGAACAACCAAAGTCAATCAGTCACGGTGGAGTAGTATTGAGGACATTAAATGAGATTGTTAAGCAGCACAGGTTGTTATATTAAATATTTTAAACAAGAATACCCCCAAGACTACTCAGTTTCAGTTGAATAGAGTTGTATTTAGTTATTAAGGCAAAGTAATATGCCATCTCGAGCTCACTCTTGATATAAAGCCTATCAGTCTGATATTTAACCCAAATAAGGAGATAAGAAACAAAATCTTTCTTGTAAAGATAAGGAAAATTATCTGTCAGATACTATAATTTTTAGAGATTTTACGAGTAGAATTTATAGTGGCCTATATTTTTCTAATTTAGAGTGTTTTATGATATTTTTAGAGCCTATAAAAAAATATGCAGTTTTTACAGGAAGAGCAACCAAAAAAGAATACTGGTTATTTCTCCTTTTTGCTACAATTGTACAAATTATTCTTCTAATGATTGATGTAGTAATTGGAATTTATGACTCAGAAATAGGTTTTGGCGCTCTATCAGGAATATTTACTTTAGGAATTATACTGCCAAGTATTGCAGTAGCGGTAAGAAGACTTCATGATACAAATAGATCAGGCTGGATGATGCTAATATTGCTTATACCACTTGTTGGAATATGGGTATTAGTTTTATTATGCTTTGCTAGTGATAAAGGCACTAATCGTTTTGGAAAAAATCCGCAAGGGATATTAGAATAGTTTTTCTTTTGAATTAAAGGTGGTCAAAAACATTTACTCGCAAACCTAATCCGTCACTTTAGAGTGGGTTTGCATTGAACCATGATGAAGTTATGAACTAAATTTTATTTTTTTCTTCAAATTATTACAAATCTCATTACTTGAAAGAATTGACTTTATTTCTTTAATTGGTTTATTTTTTTAATTAAATTAGTATGATCTTCTCTTGGCACCTCTAATGATGATTTCATATTTGATGGTAGCAATGAGTCTCTAAACCCAACTTTTATTTCTAACTTCTTTAGAATTTTGAGCGTGTCGTCATTGTATTTCCCAGAAGGATGGCACATTGAAGTTACCTTTTCACCTGTAATTGAATTTATAAATTCATAATTCTTAGTATATTCTTCTAATTGATTTTTATAACTCATATGATGCAAATTAGTTGGATGACTATGCGAGTGTAATCCAATTGAATGACCACTATTATGGAGAACTTTTAATTCCTCAATAGATATAAATAAATTTTCTTTTCTACTAGAAAAGGAATAATCATATTCTTTCATTATGTCCAAAACTACTTCAAAATACTTATCTTTTAATATCATATCTCTAAGAAACCTGTACTTCTTATCATTAATTGAATAAAAAGGGTAATTAGATAGAAAATCAGCTTCATAACTATTTAATAAAGCATTATGCTCCTCAATATTATTTACCCTAATGGCCTCAAAAAACAATTCATAGTAATCATCTATGTTTTTAAAAAAATTTAACTTAAAGTCTCTGAAAAACTCTAGCAAAGGTGGATTGTCTGAATATACCTTGCTATAAATAAAGAAAAAAGCTTTTAGTTTTCTTTTTTCTAATTCTGGATAAATAATATCAAATTGACATTTTAAATTATCATCAAATGTAAGGCATACATCAGACTCTTCAATACTCTTACTAACAACTTTATGAGTGTATTCATCTGGTGTTATTATATTGAAATTGTCTTCTAAATAATCAACTATTGAATGAAATTCAATTACTGAAATGCTCCCTCCTCCTTTTAAGTTAGGATATTTGAAGTCATCATGAAAATGATGGAACATTACACCATATTTCACAACTAAATAATTATTATTTTATTGATGAATTGAATCATTCTAGTAAGTTAAAAATGTAAATGCTAGGCATAATATTTGGAAGTATCTCTTATCCAAGAAAGTGAAGTATGAAGGCTAACTTATAACCTCAGAATATTAGAATATTAGAATATTATTATTCATAAAAATATTATAAACGAAATGATAATTTAATTTAAACTTTCCTCAATTAGGTCGATCTTGATCAACATCAGCTTTACATATCTTAATGTCTTCGATTTGACTGGTATCTGCAAAAAAATTAACTTTAACATTCTTTAGTACAAATGGAGAAAAATAATCATAGATTGAATTGATTATCTTATCTTGTGCTGGCGGACCTAGAATAATATCTAGACTAGTTTGACTTTCATATTTTCATTCTAATATAGCCTGCAAACATATTTGAATAATTCATAAAGATGGGCTGAATAATAATAAATTTCATTCTGAATAAACTCTTACAGTATTTACGTATAAGAAATGGATTAGAAGCAACCCATAAAAAATTACAAATATTAGATTTTGATTAATAACTAATCGAATATAATAACTTTATTGTAATTTTAATTACATATCAAAAACATTTCTTTTAATATTAAATCTATTGAGAACCTGAATTTAATTAAGACTCTTGAATAATTAAGTTAAAGATTATTATGGTTTCACTAAAATTTATATTTACTTATGGTATTTACTCGCTAAACTAATGAAAGTAATATTTCGTGTTGATTCTTCTTTGGAAATTGGTTCTGGCCATGTCATGCGTTGTCTATGTCTAGCAGAATTATTAAGAGAACTTGGTAATGATGTTGAATTTATCTGTCGTCAGCATTATGGAAATATAGTTAAAAGAATTAGATCTAAAGGATTTAATGTTTATGAGTTAGAATTACAAGCAGGAAGAAAAGTTGACAATAAATTGTTTTATTCTTCTTGGCTAGGTGTAACTCAGATAAAAGATTCCTTCGATTGTATTGACATACTAAAAACACTTGAAACAGACTGGTTAATTGTTGATCATTATAGTCTAGATGAAGATTGGCATAGAATACTTAAACCTTATTGTAAAAAAATTATGGTTATAGATGACATGGGAGATAGAGCACTTGATTGCAATCTACTTCTTGATCAAAACCTTGGTAGCAGTCAAGCTAAATACCATGGATTAATTAAAAAATATTGCAAAACACTATTGGGCCCAAAATATGCATTATTACGTGCTGAATTTACACAATGGCGTGACTACAGTTTAAAAAGACGTGCGAATAAATTACATATAAACACCATATTAATTTCCATGGGTGGCATGGATCCAGATAATTACTCAGGAAGAGTTTTGCACCAACTTGCTAGATGTAAATTAGCAATGAACACTAAGATTTATATAGTACTGGGTGATAATGCCCCACACTTCAAAGAGGTTCAGAGGCTAGCTACTAAAATCCCTTTGATTACCGAAGTTCAAATTGGAATTAATAATATGGCAGAGTTAATGGCAAATGCTGATTTAGCAATTGGCGCAGCTGGATCCTCTTCTTGGGAAAGGTGTTCTCTAGGCCTACCAACGATACAAATTATTATTTCAGAAAATCAACGACAAATTGCAGAAGCATTAGATAAAATTAATGCTATAAAAATACTAAAAAATTTGGATGATATTGTTATTCTAATGGAAACTATTGATCTGTGGTTTTTTCAAATTAAGAAAAATTGTAATATTAATATTGATGGTTATGGTTCGTCTTTAGTAATAGACCAACTTAATTTAAATAAATGAATATTGCCCTTTTAACATCTCGGAATCAATGGTTGGAAAATTATATTCAACAATTTTCTGATAAATTAGGTGCAGTGAAAACATATTTTAACCATAACGATATTGTTGACAGTTATGATTTGCTTTTCATACTTGGCTATAATCAAGTAATACAAGATGATATACTTAAACGAAATAAACATAATATCGTTATTCATGAGAGTAATCTTCCCAAAGGAAAAGGATGGGCGCCTTTATTTTGGCAAGTTCTTGAAGGAAAGAATGAAATTTACTTTACTATGTTTGAGGCTACTTTAGATATTGATAATGGTGATGTGTATATGACAGACATGCTTAGCTTATCAGGCTATGAGTTGAATGATGTTTTGAGAGAAAAACAAGCACAAAAAACTATTGAAATGTGTGTTGAGTTTGTAATAAATTATGATCAATACAAAATTCCCGTATGTCAAACTGGAGAAGATAGCTATTATAAAAAACGAAATTCAGAAGACAGCCAGCTGGATATAAAAAAAACTATTGAGGAGCAGTTTAATTTACTACGAGTAGTGAATAATGAAGAATATCCTGCTTTTTTTGAAATTGATGGTAATAAATATATCCTAAAGATAGAGCTTGAGAAAAATGAATAAGTCATCCTATATTGTTGCCTCAAGATTTGATTGGAACTCGAATTTTTTTAACCAATTTTCAAAACAACATAAAGGTGCCTGGTATTTTGCCTCGAATCCAGTTGAGCTCGAAAAATTACTTAAAACTATAACTCCTCGGTATATATTTTTTCCTCATTGGAGTTGGATCGTATCAGATGAGATTATTGATGAATATGAGTGTATTTGTTTTCATATGACTGACTTGCCTTATGGAAGAGGTGGTTCTCCTTTGCAAAATTTGATTATTCAAGGCTTTAAAGAAACAAAATTAACTGCTTTAAGGATGGAAAAGGATTTAGATGCTGGGCCAATTTATTATAAAAAATCATTAAATCTTTGTGGATCAGCATCTGATATTTATAAAAGATCTGGAAAGTTATGCTGGAATATGATTAGTGATTTTGTTAAAGATAATCCAATTCCAACTCCTCAAAGGGGAGTTATAACGAGTTTTAAACGAAGAAGTTCAGATGAAAGCTTGATTCCAAAAAAATTACCATTAGAGGATATATATAACTATATTCGTATGTTAGATGCTCCAGGTTATCCTAAAGCATTTATAGAGATAGAAGACTATAGATTAGAATTTGAAAGTTCTAGTTTTTCTGATGGTAAATTGAGTGCTAAAGTTAGTTTTATAAAAATGGAAAATGATGTCTGAGATAATTATTGATGGCAGAAAAATTAGCCGTGAGCAACCACCCTATGTGATTGCTGAACTATCTGCAAATCATAATGGTGAGCTGAAAAAAGCGTTAGATACAATTAGCCAGGCTAAAGCTTGCGGCGCTGATGCAGTAAAACTTCAAACTTACACTGCAGACACTATGACAATAGATTCACATTGTGAAGATTTTATTATTAAGGACGGACTTTGGAGAGGCTATAAATTGTATGATTTGTATAAGGAGGCTCAAACTCCTTTTGAATGGCATAAAACTATGTTTGATCATGCAAGAAAAATAGGTATTACATGCTTTTCAACTCCTTTTGATGAAACAGCTGTTGACCTATTAGAAAATTTAAACGTTCCAGCATATAAGTTAGCGTCTTTTGAAGCTACTGATTTACCTTTAATTAAATATATAGCTTCAACGAAAAAGCCATTAATTATGTCAACTGGGATGGCTGACTTAGAGGAAATTGAAGAAATGGTTGAAACTGCTAGAGAGGCTGGCTGTAAAGAATTAGTTGTTTTACATTGTTTAAGTAGTTACCCCGCTCCTATTGAGCAGTCTAATCTTCTAACTATTCCAGATTTATCTAAAAAACTAGGAGTTCAAGTTGGATTATCTGACCATACGGTTACAAATACTGCCTCAATTGTTGCAGCAAGTCTAGGTGCATCAGTAATAGAGAAACACTTTATTTTAAATCGAAATGATAAAGGGCCTGATTCTGAGTTTTCTATTGAACCTGCAGAGTTAGAATTACTTTGCACTCAAGTGAAAGATGCATGGATATCTCTTGGAGTTGCAGGTTATGAAAGGAAGCCAGCTGAGAAATCAAATATTAAGTTTAGGCGTTCGGTTTATTTTATTAAAGATATACAAGCTGGGGAAATTATTCAATCTAAACATATTAGGCGAATAAGGCCAGGCTATGGATTAGCGCCAAAATTTGAAGAAAAAATTATTGGAAAAACTGCCAAAAAAGATATTAAACGTGGAACTGCCTCAAGCTGGGAGCTAATAAATGAATAAAAAAATACTTGTGATTTCTGCACATTCCGATGATGAAGCATTAGGATGTTCAGGAACGATTTTAAAACATATTGATCAAGGTGATCAAGTCCATTTTCTATTTATGACTAATGGTGTTGGCTCCCGTAATTTAATTTCGAATGAGATAAGTGATCGCATAAAAGATGCAAAAAAATCTGCTGATATTATGAAAGTTACATCCTTTCAAAATTTAAATTTTCCTGATAATAAGATGGACTCCATCCCTTTACTCGAGATAGTAAAGGAGGTTGAATTTAAAATTACAGGACTTCAACCTCAAATAATTTATACACATAACGTTAGTGATTTAAATGTTGATCATCAAATAACTCACAAAGCTGTTATAACTGCATGTCGGCCACAACCCAATTTTTGTGTGAAAGAAATTTATGCTTTTGAAGTGCTTTCAAGTACAGAATGGCAAACTCCAGGAATAAACTCTTTTTGTCCTAATGTATTTGTAGATATAACAAAATATATTAGTTTAAAAAAACAAGTTCTTGAAGTTTATTCTGATGAAATGCGTGAACCTCCTCATAGCAGGAGTATAAAAAACATAATTCGTTTAAATGCATTAAGGGGGAACTCTGTGGGCGTTAGTTATGCTGAAGCTTTTGTTTTAATTAGAAAGATTCATTAAGCAGTTGCAAGTTTTATTACTACTGGATATAAGTTAAACCTAGAGATTAAATAAAAAAATGAATAAAAAAAACAATTCAATTGATGAAGATAGAAAATATTTTGCAGAAAAAGTAATAGAGTTATGTGAATTTAGCACTCGTGAGATGATTATTAAATTCGCAGATGTCTTTGAAGATTTTGGTTGTCCCTCCTGTTCATCAGATCAGAGGCATCTTAAATTCAAACATTGGGGACTTGATTATCAGAGATGTGAAATATGTCGATTAGTGTATGTTTCTCCATGTCCTAATGCTGATGCAAGGAGCTGGTATTTGAATAATAGCAAAGGATTGAAATATTGGCGTGAAAATTTGCCTGCAACATCATCTAAATCACGATTACCAATCTATTTGAATCGTTTTAACTTTATTAAAAAAGTGTCAGAGGACTTTCTTAAAATAGATAAAAAGATACTTTTAGAAGTTGGTGCTGGAAACGGTGAATTGGCAGAAATTTTAGTCCAAAATAATATGTTTGAAGAAATTATTCTTGTTGAGCCTCAACCTTTAGATATCTCATTACCATCATGCAGAGTTATCCAAGAAGAAATCTCTAATGTAAATCTTACAAAATTGGCGGATGTAGTAATAGCATTTGAGGTGCTAGAGCATATTAATGACCCAAAAAAATTTCTACATGACCTAGGAAATACTATTGCCAAAGGTGGTCTTTTGATAATGTCTACTCCAAATATTGATAGCCTTGAAATAGCTTGTTTAGGAGGTCTTTCTGATCTAATTATGTTTGATCATGTTAGGTTATATAGTCCTAAGTCTATTAAGTATCTTCTTAATCAAGAAGGCTGGGATTTAGAATTAATTGAAACACCTGGCTTATTAGATATCGAAAGAATTAAAAATAACTTTCACACTAACTTAATTGATTTAGCAACAGATCCTGCGTTAAGATTTATATGTGATGCTGATGATGCAATTATGAATCAGTTCCAGAGTTTTATTCAAGATCAACTTTTATCAAGTCATATGCAATTTGTTGCACGAAAAAGGTAATCGTGATAGAAAAACTAAAGAAAATAATAAAAAATATTGAGTATTTCAACCATCGACATTTATTAAAAAATAATGAAAAATTAAAAAATAAACATCTTGGTAAAAAAGCATTTTTATTTGGAACAGGGACCTCACTTCTTGATGTGGATCTTACAAAATTTAATGGTGAAATTACAATAGCTTGTAATGACATTTACAAACATCCTAGTTTCTCTTCGTTAGATTTGAAGTATTACACTGTTGCTATGGCTTATCGACATTTTCACGATTCAAACAATCCAAGATTTACGCGAGAAGATCACCATAAATATTTTTTACAAATAGACAAAGAGTTTCGGTATAGGAATACGGTGCATTTCTTCCATGCAACTATTCAAAAATATATAAAAAAACGCATATTATTATCTTCAAAGAAATGCTACTATTATGATCGTAAAGGTCCAATGCTAGAAAAGAAAGAATTGACTGTTGACCTTTCAAAACCAGATTCTTTTTTTGATGGGGGTCTAGAAAATATGATTGCTCTAGCAATCTTCATGGGATGTAAGGAAATTTACTTATTTGGATGTGGTTATACGTATCAACCAGTACAAATATTTCACTTTTATGACTGTTTTACCTACCAAAAGGGCTTAACAAAAAAAGGAGTAGCATCAAAATTTGAATTTTTTAAAAAATTCCATAATTGGCATTCAGAAAGAAATGAAGAAAGTTGGAAAAAATCTATTACAGCTGAAATTGAATTGAATAATAAATCAATGTTATTGGATTTTATGTCATATCAGATTGATAAAGAAGGCTCAAATGATGATTTTTATTGGAAGCATAGACTGATTAAAAAAATCGCTGATTTTAACGATGCTCGAATCTTGAACGTGGTCCCTAATGGGTATGAAAGCCCTGTTTATGAAAAAGTACCAATTGAAGATATTTAATTTGTTCAAATTTTAAGCTTTTTCTAGACTCTCATCATTCTATGACTCATAAATTTCTAAACATTTTTGTAAATTATATTGTATTAATAAGTTTTGCTATTTTCAACTTATCAACAATGTCAAAAAGCTCTTCTGCTGTTACGCCAATTATATTAGCAATATCTATTAAGTCATTATTTCCATCAGCATAAGCAATAAAGTCCATCATTTTTTTAACGATAGAAGTAGTATTTTTAGTTGATAGAGTTGGATATAAACCTCTTTTCCCTAATTGTGGCTCGCATAAAACATTTACTTTATAATAATTATTCTTTTCAAGTAATTCTATCGCTTTTTTTAACTTTTCATATCCACCATATAAACCCTTAGGAGTGATTAATGTTAAATCATCCAAAGATGTATGATATTCGGGATATACTCCATATTTAGTTCTACAGATTGTTGCTATTGGTAAATCTACCCCAGGAGAACAATATTGCCTTTCATCACTCCCCCTCTCTAAATACGAGTACTCAACATAATCCACATCTTGTAAAACATGTTTAGATACTTTATCTGATAATGTATTTCCATATCTTGAAGGAATATAGGAGTAGCCTCTATCATCACCAATTGTCGTAATATTAAATCCAGCAATTATATTTTTTTTCATCTTATCAATATTTCTACTAATATATGTTATTGAGCCTATTGTCTCTGGAATAAATACTATTCTATAAGAGTATTTTTTGCCTTTAAGTGATTTAATAAAATTAACTAGTGCTGTTGTAACAACTGGACCTGATAATTCATTATTTGCCATTGATGGATGGCAAATATAAGTAGATAGAAAAATTTCTTTTTCACTTTCTCCTGTTAATAGAATTTCCCCATAAGTTAAATACCCATCATTTAATTTACTATTAATTTTAACTTTATAAGTTCCTTTTTTTAATTTTTTAAACTCATTAAAACTTAAACAAAAACCCCATCTTGGGCTATAGTATGATGTGATATAAGGGATTGCTGTTGGCTGCTCTTCAAGATAATATAAATGGTCTATAAGCTCTTCTAATTCTATTTCTTTATCAATAGAAGTGGAATAACCAACTACATGTAAATTATTTATCTTAAAATCACAAATTTTATTACCATCTGGATCTATGATATAGCCATCATTACAATTCCATTCTTGAGGAATTACCCAGTCAAAACATTTGGCTCCACTTGGAACTTCAATCACCTCAAGTTCAGGAATAATGTTCTTTATATACTGAAGTGTTTGTCTAACTCCATTGCCAGTTAAACTTCTATTAATTGGGAATAAATCAGAGGCCCAATCATACATTACTTGACCAATATCTTCCAAAATTAATACCTCCTTTTTATATAAAATTGTAGTTTTTTCGATGTCATCTTATCAAGAAAGCAATACTTACTTAATTTTTTTATTTTCTATAAGCCTGTCAATTAAAGAGTTTAAATATGCTCTCTAAAAAATATCCACATTACTTTTTTTTACTAGACATAATCATCTACTAGATAATTTATATTCTTTTTAAGTTTAGATTTTATGAAAGTATATAGGTCTCTAAACTTGATAGCCTCTATTTCAAAAGTCATATTAATACTCCAATACTCTATCAAACCTTCTTTTTTCAAATCATAGTACAATTCGTCAAAATTTGATTGCAAACCTAAAGATCTATCTCTACAAAAAAAAATATTATCTTGAACATACTCATCATCACCATTTTTGATTTTCCCTGTAAATGTTTTATTAAGCCTATATGGGACTTTCAACTTTTTTTCTATATAGTGTATTTCAGTAAACTCTAATCCACAGCCTAAAGCACACAAATAGCCATCAGACTCAAACAACTCATCAATTAAAGAGTTTCCCCCAAATGTCGAATAAGTTTCAAGCCTCTCTAGGTGATCATGAAAGAAATGATTACTAAAGCTTAGGTATGAAAAGTTCCCATCTTGGGTTCTTGAAACCTTTTTTTTACTCAGATATTCGCAAACTTTACCAATTGTAGGTAATGTGGAATTTAAGTTAAATACTTCATTTTTTGTAAACGAATAGGTGTAACTTGGCACAACAATATTCCCACCGCCTTCCTTAGTAGCTATCAATATATTATAAAAGTTCCCCATCATTTCATCTTGATTTTTTCCAAGTCGTATTAGACCTAATAAATCAATATGTATTGATGCTGGATTTAATTTTGTTTTTTCAATTAAAAAAGTAGTAATCTCATTAAAGGACACTTTATTTTTTCCTTATTGGCAACATGGTAAAGCAATACTTAGAATTTATATTAGCAGATGTAGTCATATTATTTTAGATAGTTATTTTTTAATGTTTTCTTACAAATTTTTCCTGAATTATTTAAAGGATAATCATCTACAAATATTAAGTGCTTAGGAATTTGATATGAAGCCATAATTTGTTTTAAATCGGCAAACATCTTATCTTTTTTAATCTCTTGACTTACCTTGACAAAGGCGATCATAATATTTTCTTTAATCTTGTCCGCTATTGCTATCGTTGCACATTCATTGATATATACTAACTTTTGAATATTAGAATCTATATCAGATAAATTAACTCGATAGCCATCAACTTTTAAAGAGTCATCAGACCTTCCAACAATAAAAATATTCTCATTAGAATCAACAAAAGACAAGTCACCAGTATCATAATAAATATTACTATTTATGATTAGTAATGCTTCATTATTTTTTTCCTCATTGTTAATATATTTATCCATCACTTGTATTCCTCCAACTAGAAGCCTTCCAACTTGATTTTTTTTAATGTCATTATTATCTTCATCTACTACCTTAATATCTGTATTGGAAATTGCTTTACCAGCACTTATATTCTCTTTAACACAATCTGAATTATTAAACTCAATCTTCTTAACACTGCAATAAACAGTTGCTTCTGTTGGGCCATAAAGATTATAAATATTTACACTTTTAAGATTTTCTTTAAACTTAGTGTATAGTCCATATGAAAATCTAGCGCCTCCTATAAGTAAATGCTTAAGCGAACTTAGGTTACCTCTTTCATATACTCCTCTTGTTAATAGCATCTGAAAATTATTTGGAACTGTCGCCATTGTAGTTATCTTTACTGTTTCTATTTCTGACATTAATTCAAAGATATTTCCATTAAAGTTAGAGATAAAAAAATGGGTATTTTTAGAGAGCAATAGTGCTATATCAAGTAAGGAAAGATCAAATGTGAAATCTGCAGTATTAAGCAGCTTATCATTATAATTTATTGTGGAAAAATATGATCCTACCCATTGAACAAAGTTAGCGTAAGACTTTCTTTTAATCATTACACCTTTTGGTTCTCCTGTTGACCCTGAGGTAAAAATAATATAGGCTATATCATCCTCAGATACTTCTTTACAAGAGTTGTTTTCGAAATTTTCAAACTCAAAGATATCTCTTAGGAGAGTCTGTACACATTCAAAATCTTCATATTCATCATTAACTAATAAAGCTGGTTTTGCAATATCTAGAATAGTATCAATTCTTAGTTTGGGTAGTTTTTTATTTAATGGTATAAAGGGCAAACCAAGCTCCATACATACAAGCATTACGATAACATATTGATAGTCTTTTTGAAGATATATGGCAACCTTATCACCTTTTTTATAGTTTTTATTTAGATAATTCTTTAATGATAGATATTTACTCCTAATATTTATAGAATTAATTAACTCAAACTTTTCACCATAGAGCATATTATCTTGGTTGAAATAGTTAAAAATAATATTTTCTAACCTCACATTAACCTTGTTTATCTAGAATATATGTGGCGAGTTTTCCAACATTATCTATATTTTTCAACTCACTCAAATCAAAATGAATATTAAAAAAAATTTCAATATCTAATATTAATTCTATATTGGAAAAAGAGTCCCATCCTTGTATATCTGCTTCTGAAGTTCTGAAAGAAATATTTAAATCTTCATCATTAAATATTTTTATAAAAATAGTATTTAGTTCTTTTATAATTTCATCAATATTATTCATAAGAATTAACCAGCTCATTCAACATTATTTTTCTATTATTAACTAATTTTAAAAAATCAGAGTAATATTCAAAGCCAATTTTATTTAGTTCTAAATTTGGCTTAATTCAGATAGATTTATTATACATTCAGAATTTAAAATTACCAATATTAGAATTTAGATTAGTAATTAATCAACTGTTCCGAAAAAACTAATCTAACTAAATATTATTCAATCTTTCAGAAAAAGTAATTAATACTTAAAAAGCTTAACATAAGGATTGAAATCCTAGAGCACTTTTTTAAATAATTTTATTATTACAAAGTATGAAATTTATATAAAGACTTACTGAAAAAGTTAATTCAACTTAGCAAAGAGTAATATTTGAAATAGACTAATAGATGATATAATTACCTAATAAATTAATAGACTAGAGTTGTATTTAAATATTAATGTTTCAAAAAACGTATAAATATTCTCATTCAGTTTAATTGCTTAACTACAAAATTTAGTAACTTTATATATTTTGACAAAAAATGAATAATATTAAAATTAATAATCATGAAGTAGGTGATAACTATCCTACTTTTATTACCTTTGAAATTGGTCCTACTCACAATGGTATTGAATCAGCAAAAAGGCTAATAAAGCACTCTGCGGATTCTGGAGCAAATGCTGTTAAATTTCAAATTGGTGACTTTGATAGATTAGTTGCAGATAAAAAACAACTTTTTAGTTATGAAATATTAATTAATAGAAAAACAGGTGAAAAGAAAACAGTTGAAGAGCCTCTTTATGACATTCTTAAAAGAAGAATCTTACCAATTGAGGAGTGGGTTGAGATTAAGTCATATTGTGATGAGCTTGGTATAGCATTTTTTGCTACAGTATTTTTTGAAGAAGATATTGAATTATTAGAATTATTAAAATGTGATTCAATTAAGATTGCTTCTGGAGATAGTAATCATTCTCCACTTATTCGTCGGGCTGCACAATCTGGAATGTCTGTTCAATTAGATACAGGCATGGCATCTATTGAGGAGGTTAAAAAAAATGTCAAGATAATTGAACAAGAAGGAAATAATAAAATTATTATTCATCAATGTCCATCTGGCTATCCTGCATATCTAGAGAGTATTAACCTTAACATTATTCCAATTTTAAAAAATGAATTTGACTATCCAATTGCATTTTCCGATCACTCTCCTGGGTTTGATATGAATATTGCAGCCGTTGCTTTAGGTGCTAATTTGATTGAAAAAACCATTACAGAAGATAGGACAACGCCAAGTGTTGAACATATGATGTCAATAGAACCTGACCAGTTGAAAAATTTTATTCAGTCTATTAGAGATATGGAGATTGCTTTGGGTAATGGTGTGAGGAAAATAAGCAAAGATGAGTTATATAAAAGAGATTCAATTCGAAGAAGCGTATTTTTAAATGAAGATGTAAAAAGTGGTACAAAGTTAAATAAAGTACAAGTAGAATTTCGACGCCCTGGTTTTAATATTAGCCCTGATAAATATGAAGAGTTAATTAAGAAAAATGCCACTATAAAATCTAACCTTAAAAAAGGTCAGCCACTCAAAATTTCAGATATTTTATGAAATCAATAGCGATTATTCCTGCTAAAGGAATATCAAAGCGCTTGCCAAGAAAAAATATTCTTAACTTTAAAGGTAAACCTATTATTGGATGGACAATTGAGGCTGCAATAAAAGCAGATATATTCGATAAGATTATTGTATCTACTGAAGATGAAGAAATTGCCAATATTTCTTTGGAGCTGGGAGTAGAAGTAGAGCATAGAGACAAAGAACTTTTAACTGATGAATCTACTGTTAACATGGTGTGTTTAGATCTTCTAGAAAAAGAAAAAAGTAAAGGCATTGAGTATGATATTTTGTGTTGTTTATATGCAACTTCTCCATTGAGGAATTCAATAGATATTTCTAGTGTAATGAACCTAGTAACTTCTAACAGATGTAGTCAAGCCATGGCAGTCACTAATTTTGATTTGCCAGCATTTCAAGCCATGTTTTATTCTGAAGATGGCTCTTTAAATCCAATGAGGCAAGATTTGTTTCATTTGAACAGCAATAATGTTAGCAAAATTGTGGTTGATAATGGAAGTACTTATGTTACCAAGGTTGAAGATTTTTATCGCAGTGGTAGACTCGTTTCTGAAGGGATGCTTGGACATCAAATGCCTAAAATACGTTCGGTAGATATTGATTTTAAAGAGGATTTCAAATTAGCTGAATACTATGCAGAACTTCTTTATTAATATGAACACTTATATTAATATAATATATTGCTATTTATAAAGTGGTAATCAATAGATTAATACAAAAGGTACTATTAAATGATTAGTAAATGTCTTTTCCCTGCAGCTGGATATGGAACCCGTTTCTTACCCGCCACTAAGGCAGTACCTAAAGAAATGCTCCCAATACTCACCAAACCTTTATTACAATATGGTGTAGATGAAGTTCTGTCTGGAGGCATAACTAATATGGCCATTGTTACTGGCAGAGGCAAGAGAGCCATTGAGGATCACTTTGATAACTCATTTGAGCTTGAATCGCAATTAAAAGGCACTTCAAAAGAGCACTACCTCAAAGATATTAAGGACATAATTAATAAGTCCACTTTCACCTATGTCCGTCAAAAACAAATGCTTGGTTTAGGGCATGCCATTCTTACCGGCGAATCTCTTATTGGAGATGAACCTTTTGCTGTAGTTCTAGCAGATGATTTATGTGATTGTCCTGATATCGGAGTGATCTCACAATTAATTGAAATATACAAGAATTATCAGTGCTCAATTGTAGCTATTGAAGAAATACCATCAAATCAGACACAAAACTATGGAATTGTTACTGGAAATTTACTAAACAATTCAAATGACACTTATCAAGTTACAGATATGGTCGAAAAGCCTCATGAAGACGATGCCCCTAGCAATATGGCAATTATTGGTCGATATATTCTAACTCCCGATATTTTTGATATTCTTAAAAACATCAAACCAGATAAGAATGGAGAAATACAAATTACTGATGCTCTAAAAATTCAAGCCAAACAAGGTAATGTTATCGCATACAAATTTAAAGGCAAGCGTTTTGATTGTGGAAGCGTTAAAGGATATATTGAAGCAACCAATCATTTTGCAAAAAATCTCATCTAAATTAACTAATTAAACTATTACTTTGTATCTGCTTTATCTCTTAAATTTATATCAATGTCATTAGATGTTGGTTTAAATTGTGGTACGATTTTACGAAGCAACTTATAAATATTTTCCGTATCAAAACTTGTTGCAGCTTCCTTAATTTGAACTAACATTGGCTCTAATTGTTCCCAATCTATCATTTCTTCTTTGGCTTTCATAATCAACTTATTTTCAGTAGGAAAGAAATTTCCATCAATCAAAAGCTCTTCATAGAGCTTTTCACCTGGCCTTAATCCAGTATATTGAATCTCTATATCACCTTCAGGGCTATTTTCATCAATAACCTTTAAACCACTTAATTTAATCATTTTTCTTGCTAAATCGTCAATTCGAATTGGTTTTCCCATATCCAGTACAAATACCTCTCCACCTTTAGCCATCTCGCCTGCCTGAATAACTAATTCTACTGCTTCTGGTATTGTCATAAAATAACGCACTATATTATAGTGAGTAACAGTTACAGGCCCCCCAGCTTTAATTTGCTTTTTAAACAAAGGTATTACAGAGCCACTTGAGTCAAGTACATTACCAAAACGAACCATAGTAAAACAAGTATTATGCGGTTTTTTGGCTAATGCTTGTAAAATTAATTCAGCAACACGTTTACTTGCTCCCATAACATTTGTCGGTCTAACCGCCTTATCAGTTGAGACTAATACAAAAATCGCCACATTTGAAATAATCGCAGATTCTGCAACAATCATCGTTCCTATTGCATTATTGAGAACGCCTTGAGATTGATTAAACTCTACAAGGGGAACATGTTTATAAGCC
>MDTF01013602.1_pt1 | contig 16804 bp, 19 predicted proteins | sample 811191 | NCBI WGS metagenome assembly MDTF01 (sample SAMN05326649, study PRJNA326480) | marine metagenome | isolation source: seawater | place: Southern Ocean | collected 2011 | reverse complement strand
TCTAAATTCTTTGAAATATATCTGTTCATAAGAAAACCATATGTGCCACAATTTATTCCATAAAATGGTTTTTTAAATTTTACATATTTCTTTAAAGAATTAAGCATATAACCGTCACCACCACAAACCACTATTACGTTAGATTTTTTGGGAGAGCTGTTCGTATAATTTTTTAAAAGCTGTCTTTTTAGTTTCTGAGATTTAACGGTTTTATCGAAGGTAAAATGGAATTTAATCATTGTTATTCTGGTGCCCTCGGCCAGACTCGAACTGGCACTCCCATAGGGCAAGGATTTTAAGTCCTTTGTGTCTACCAATTTCACCACGAGGGCACTGTGCTCTTTTTGTTGTCATTGTTATTACATTAATACATTGAAGTTTTAAAGAGACAAATATAATTAATTTATCTCACTATGTGCAAGTATCGTTAACGAAGCCATAACTAATCAGTGTTGTTTATCATTTTTTTAATATTTGAAATGGTAAAAATAAAAGAAACCTTAAAAAAACTACTGAAGAAATAAAATTTATTAAAATATAATCTTTAAAATCTAGTTTTTTATAGATTAGAAAATTTTCAAAAAATTGCTTTGCCATTGAAAGAAAATATTTCTTCTTAAATCGAATCCTGTAACTTTGCTGTAAATGAATAAATAAATACCAATACTGTAAAGTTATTATTTTTTTGTTTCTAAATTTAACAGAAGACAAAAAGCTTTCTATTTTTTTTATATAATTAGCATCTAAAAAAATTTGACCTTTAAGAAAAAATTTTTTTGTTGTCAATTGCAAAATATTTTTATCATTAAGAAATTTCTTAATTAATTGAATACATTCTTCAATATTTTCAAATTGGGGTAACTCTTCATCGTTAAAAATTAAAGATGCTGCGGGGTCTTGTTCGGTAATACAAAGAGAATTACAAAAAGATGCCATGTAAATTCTTCCTTTAAAATTAGAGCAGTAATCAAAGATTTTATTTCTATTCCAAAATCTTGTTATTCTACCGCTGGCAGAGAAATTTAATATAATTTTTGATCTATTAATTAATTTGGCAAGCTTTATGTTTGTATCAGAAATTTTATTATATGGATCTACAATTAAAACCTTAATGTTGTTTTTTAAAAGTAAATCAAAATATTGTTGACGTATTTTTTTTGCTCTACCAAAAAATAATATATCTATATCTTTTTTTAAATTATAGTCTTTCCAGATATTTCCATTGGCTTCTATTGGAACAAATAAAGTTTTTACTCCATACTCTTTAAATCGTAAAGCTGAAATAGGACAAGCGGTGAGTACAAAGTCACAACTAAAAGAATTAATTTTATTGACATCGTGCCATTCATTGTCATCACCTAAAAAAATACCTTTTATTGTTTTATTGGTTATTTTGTCTATAAAAAGTTTATCAATTATTAAATTATGATCACCTTCAATTACTGTGTATTTGAAGTTATCCTTTTTTATTAATTCGTTTAAAATTTGTAAAATTTGTAAGTTGGTATAATTTAGATAATCTTCTATAAAAAAATTTTTTACATTATACTTTAAAGATAACTTGTCATTCCAGAATTCATGATTTTTTGTAATTTTTTTTTTATCCTTAAATACTAATAAGATTTTTTCCATAATTATTCTACACCTACCCTTTTAATTCTCTATAGGTTCACACTTTTTTAATTATTTTTTTGAACAACGAGGTGTTCATTGAGCTGTTAAAGGGTATTTGATTTCTTTTCGCAATAGAACCTTTAACTCTTGGATTGTCTCTTTTTACAAAATTGAATACAGACTGTGCTTTCCCACCAATATTTAATATGCCTTTTTTATTGAGCACTTTAGGTAAAATCTGTATTACTTTATCGTGATACATAAAATTTGTTATCACATTTTTAAAGGCTTCTTTATGAACAAAAGGTTTTTCAGTCATACTAACTCTAAGTATAAGTGAATTTTTATACATGTGAACAGCTGACTCACCTCCTAATTTGGACCACGCATAATTATTTGTGGGCAGAACTGGGTCATTTTCTAAAGAAGGTCTCTTTTTATTGTCATAAACATAGCTAGTAGAAAAATAGATTAACTTAATATTCAACCTTGAACAACACACAACCATATTAGCAGTTCCAACGATATTTAAATAGATACTTTTTTCTATATTATTGTCGTGATCCGACATGGGTCTAGATAAACCTGCGAGATGAATTACATATTTAGGTTTTTTTTTTTTTAAATAATTATAAATTGAATTTACATTTAAAATATTAAGTTGTTTTTTTGTTGGATAATGTTTTTTATAATTATTTTTAAATGTGCTATTTTTAAGGGCAGTGCCAAATCTACCGCTACTACCTGTGACTACTATTGTATTTTTATTTAACATGAGAAATCCATTTTCCACCATTTTTTTTAAATTCTTTTTCCTTTTTAAATATTTCATCTTTATGATTCCAGGAACATAACAAAGCAATGTCTGGATAATTTTTTTTGAAGTAATCAATGGAGACAACGGGTATGTGTGTTCCTGGACTATACTTTCCAATTTTTTCTTTAGTAGAGTCGGCTATATAATCGATATATTTGTTGTCAATATTACAAAAATTAAACATTGTTGTACTTTTAGCTGAAGCTGCGTATCCACATATAGTTTTACCTGCTTTTTTTAAATCAATTATCTTTTTTCTGAAAACTCTCCTTGATTGCATGCAGTTTTTTTTAAATTTCAAACATGATTGAATATTATTCATTTTTAACATTTTTTCATTCGCAAGTAATTTAAAAATTATTTTTGAAACTTTTCTTTTATTTTTCTTAGCTAAAACGTATCTCATTGAACCACCATGACTTTTTTGTGGAATAGCATCTATTAATTCAAGACCGTGGAAAGCAAATATTTTTTTTACAGAGTGAACTGAAAATATAAAAATATGTGCATCGTAGATTTGATCATATGAGGTTCTTTTTAACATTGAGCCTAAGTAAGGTTCTTCAAATATAAAAACTCCTGTATCGGACATCAAGTGTTTAACAGATCTAATTAAATCATTAATTTTTGGAATATGGCAAATAACATTCGCTGCACATATTACTTCAGTTGAGTTTTTGTATTTTTTTAATTTTTTAACAGTGTCAAAACAAAAAAAATTATTCAAAACATTTAAACCTTTCTTTCTAGAATATTTAGCGACATTAGCTGACGGTTCTATGCCTAGGTGACTAATGTTTGACTCTTTGAAAAATTTTAAGAATGTGCCATCATTAGACCCAATCTCAATTATTTTTGAATTTTTTTTTATAAATTTTTTTTTAATCCATTTAAAATATTTTTTAAAATGGTCCACCATATATGCCGACTTTTCAGTGTAGAAAGGATACTGATTATTAAAAATATGGGGAGATCTCGGGTGGTTATTTACTTGAAATAAATAATCTTTTTTACAAAAACCCACTTCTAGTTTGTAAAAAAATTCTTTTTTAAAATCTTTTTTTTTTAAAAAACCGTTAGCCATAGGCATTTTTCCAAAACTCATGAATGGTTTTAACTTGTTTTGACAAAATTTACATTTCATGTAGTTTTATTCTTTTTAAAGATAAATTTTTTTTTAAACTCAAAAAAAGTGGTGTTAAATTTATCTTTTTTAGATATTATTTTTTTTCCTTTTGGCCATCTGATTTTTAAGTCTTTGTCGTTCCATAGCAAGCCTGTTTCACTATTTTTAGATCTATAATTTGAGTTTCCGTAAAAGATTATATTTTCTTTATCGAGTGCATAGAATCCATGGGCAAAACCTGCTGGTATGAATAAAGATTTACAATTTTTCTCTGACAGTTCTACTTTATAATGTTTACCGAAGGTTATAGATTTTGGTCGTAAATCTACTACCACATCAAGAATTCTTCCTTTGATAACAGAAATAAACTTATCTTGTGTAAATTTTAGCTGAAGATGAAGTCCACGTAAAACTCCTTTCTTCGATTTAGACATGCACCAAAATTTTAAATTTAATTTTTTAAATATTTTTTCTTTGAATGTTTCTCTGAAGTATCCTCTATTATCGTCGTACCTTATACCGTTAATGATAAATAAGCCTTTAAATGTTGTGGTAATTTTTTTCATTTTATTAGTTTTGAAATCTAAGAGATTTATATTCTTTATCGTCTTTAAGAGTTTCTATGTTAATTTTTAAATCCTTGTGTAATCGCATATCTTTTCCATCAACCCAAATACCTGCTGCTAAATGCATAATTCCAATTTCATAATTTGGTAAATTTGGTTCAACAAAAATTTGTCTAACTGAATCGTACTTAGGTAACAGATTGCTTGCAATCCAATTACAATAAATTGGTAGAAATTCTACTGCTGCGTTGTCGACATAAACAGACAAATTAATTGCTAAACCTTCTGAGCCAAAAATTTTTCCTCTACTTAGAGTTTTTTTTAAATTTTTTTGCCATGTGTCCCAACATGGTGAGTTTTTTTCTAATGAAAAAACACCAATATTTAAATGTGGTGCGAAAGCAATTTTTCTTGCATCAACTTCATTGATGCCAGAACTTTTGGCGTGCTTATAATTTTGAGACTTTATCATAGCTAATTTTCCAAATAACCATTTTACATTAGTCATTATCCTGTAACCAGGGGCCATAGTTTGAGTTATACCAAGTTTACCATTGTCACAGGCTTTAAAATAAAGTTCTATACATGACCAGGTATTAACCCACGCGTCGCAATCTACCCAAAGATATTTTTTAAAATCAGGAAAGTAGTTTGGGAGAAAGGCTCTTGAAACTTGACTCTTCAACCATTCTTTTCCTAGTGTTTTGTATCTCGGGACTTCGATGTCCCAATTTGCTTTTTTTACTTCGTGAACCTTTTTTTTTATAATTTTTAATTGTTCTTCTGTTAAACCGGCATCTAAAACACAAATTGACACATTTTTACTTTGCGGATGTTTTTTAATTGAATCAATCAATTCAACTAACATTGAAAAATAGTTAGAATCAGCGAGGGTAACAATAGTGTTGTCGTTCATAGTATTAATCTAACCAATTTTTATATTTATTAATATTTTTCTGAACATAATAAGGTAACTCATCTACATCGGCTACTATTAGTTGATCTGATAAATCAAATTTGTTACTTCTCATGTCAGCTTTTAGATTATAGATAGGTTTTTTTTCTTTAATTATTTCACTAATTCTTTTTTCTCCTATTGGATTTAATTCATATTCTCTATGATGGAGATAGGTTTTCATTTTCTTCTCAATATCTGCAGGTGTTTTAATATTAGAAAAATGCCAACCTCCATTGCTTATAATTTTTATATTTTGATATTTTTTTTTAGAAAAAAAAGTATCAATTCTCCAAAAAGGAAATATTTTAGTTTTTACATTTCGTAGCCATTGAGGTGAAATTAAATTTTTTTTTTTACAGGCTTTTGAGCCATACCAATCATAATCATTTAATTTAAGGTTAAATTTATAATAAAAAAACTTTTGTTTAAATGAAATTATTTTATTTTCAATGTTTTTAAAATTAATTTCTTCTAAATTTGGTATTTCATCTACATCAGAAATAATTATCAAATCTTCTAACGAAGCTGAATCTAGCCCTTTTGTTATAGCGTTTCTCTGGAAATTTTCTCTCCTAACGGCATTTAATATATATTTTGAATTTTTTTGATGTTCAGTGTCTGCTTTGTTAAACTTCTGCAGGTCAACTGGAATCTCGTTCACGACAATATATTTTATTTTATTCTTAAATTTTGAAAACTTATTTATATCAAAAAGGGTTTTTCTTGGTGTGCCACTATGTGTGTAAGAACTTTCAACAATTACAAATTTATCAACATAATCATTTAAATAGTTTAAACGTAAATCGATAATTAGGTCTTCATCATAATACATAAAGCAATCAAAAATTTTCATTTAAATAGTATATATCTTAATTTTATTTTTTTTTAGAATTTTTAAAAGTTCAATTTCACACTTTTTAATTATTTTTTTATCCGTAGATCTTAACACAATTGAAACACCAATTTTTCCAAGCCTAAAGAAAGGGTAGCTACCTATGTCAATTTTCTTTAAATATTTATTTTGTAAAATTGTTAGAATCTGAGCGATGCGGCTTTCAACTGATAAAACACTTACAGTTAAACTGTTAGTTTTAAGTCCTTTAATTAAAAATTTTTTTAAGTTAGGCATCATTGATTGAAGTATCGAAGGAACACCAGGTAAAGAGAATACATTTTTAATTTTAAAACCAGGTGCTGAACTAGAGGGATTATAAATTAACTTTGAACCAACAGGCATTTTGGCCATTTTTTTTCTAGGTTCATTAAAATTTTTTTTTCCATAGTAGCTTTCAAGTATTGTGAAAGCCTCTGCATTGAATTCATATTTAATATTAAATGCTTTTGATATTGATAGAGAGGTTATGTCGTCGTGCGTTGGGCCTATACCTCCAGTTGTAAAAACATATTTAAATTTTTTACTTAAATCTAAAACATTAAAAATAATTTTTTTTTCTATGTCTGGAATAATCCTGACCTCAGAAATAGATATGCCACAATTAATATTCAACCAATTTGAAATAAATGACACATTTAAATCTTGTGTTCTTCCTGATAGTATTTCGTTACCAATTATAAGAATTGCAACATTTATTTTTTTATTTGCTTTTTTTATCATGGGCTTAAATTATGAATTTTGAGAATCCATTATTAGCAGGACATTTAGTGAAAAGATATAAACGATTTTTTGCTGATATTAAAATAAAAAATAAAATTGTAACAGCACACTGTCCAAACTCGGGATCAATGATAGGTCTTCTAAGTGAAAATAATAAAGTTTGGATAACAGAGGCAGCTAACAAAAAAAGAAAGTTGAAATATACTTTGCAAATAATAGAAGAGAACGGTTCTAAGGTTGGTGTAAATACACATTTAACTAATAAGATCGTAAATGATGCATTGCAGAAAAATTTAATTAAAAATTTTAGCCAAAATATCAAGATTAAAAGTGAACAGGTTTTTGGTGAAAATACAAGATTTGATTTTTTTTTAGAGGACGGTGATCAAAAATCTTTTTTAGAAGTTAAAAATGTAACTTTAAAAAGAAAAGAAAAAATTGCTGAGTTTCCAGATTCAGTTACGTCAAGGGGTACCAAGCATTTAAATGAATTAATAAATGCTGTAAAAAAAGGTTTTAACGCCTACTTATTGTTTGTTGTTCAAAGAGAAGACTGTAATAAACTTAATATTGCAAAAGATATTGATCCTGTATACGCAAAAACTTTAATGAAAGCTGTGGAAAATAATGTAAAAATTCTCTGTTACGATTGTAAATTTTCTCCAAAAGGAATAGTACTTAACGACAAAATTAAATTTCAAATAAATGACTGAACATATTCAAGAAGCATTTAACAAAACTAGAATTTCGGGTAGAATAGCAGCTGGTGCGTTAGATGAAGTTTCAAAGATTATAAAACCAGGCGTAACCACAAATCAAATAGATAAGCTTTGTTATGAGTTTATAAATGACAGTGGTGGATATTCGGCGCCATTATTTTATAGGGGTTTTCCTAAGTCTTGCTGTACTTCAACTAACCATGTTATTTGTCATGGCATTCCAGGAGACAAAACTCTAAAAGATGGAGATATAATTAATGTTGATGTTACTGCTTATAAAGATGGTTGGCACGGAGACACTAGTAGAATGTTTCATGTCGGAAACGTTTCTGTAAAAGCAAAAAAATTAACAGAAGTAACTTACAACTCAATGATGAAAGCTATAAAAATATTAAACAAAGAGATCACTTTAGGTGATATTGGTTCAACTATACAAACCTACGTTGAGGGAGAAGGATTTTCTGTTGTTAGAGATTTTTGTGGCCACGGTATAGGAGAGGTATTTCATAAAGAACCAAATATTTTACATTATGGTAAAAAGGGGAAAGGTCCTAAGCTTAAAACAGGTATGATATTTACAATAGAGCCAATGATAAACGAAGGTAGATACGAAACAAGAATGTTAAATGACGGCTGGACAGCGGTGTCTAGAGACAAAAAATTATCTGCACAATTTGAGCATACTATAGGTATAACAGAAACTGGATATGAAATATTTACAATGTCTGAAAAAAAATTAGACAACCCTCCTTACTCCATATGATTGAAAGATATTCTAGAAAAGAATTAAAAAATATTTGGGCTGAAGAAAATAAATATAAGATTTGGCTTGATATTGAGCTTGCTGCTGCAGAAGCTATGGAAAAATTTAAAATTATTCCAAAAGGAGTAGTTAAAAAAGTTAAATCTAAAGCAAAAATAAATGTTGCTAGAATTTTAAAAATAGAAGAGTCGGTAAAACACGATGTGATCGCTTTTTTAACTTCTATAACTGAGAAAGCTGGAAAAGAAGCAAGATTTCTTCACAAAGGTATGACCTCTTCTGATGTTCTTGATACCTGCTTCAATCTTCAGTTAAAACAATCAGGCAAAATATTATTAAATGATATCGAAATTTTACTAACATCAATTAAGAAACAGGCTATTAAACATAAAAAAACATTGTGCATCGGAAGGAGTCATGGAATTCACGCTGAGCCAATAACATTCGGTTTAAAAATGCTAACTTTTTACCAAGAGTTTATAAGAAATAAAAAAAGACTAAAAGACTCGATAGATGAAATTTCTACTTGTGCTATATCGGGTGCAGTTGGAACTTTTGCTAATATTGACCCTAGGGTTGAGGGCTATGTTGCAAAAAAACTAAAGCTAAAAATTGAACCAATATCTACGCAAATAATCCCACGTGATAGACATGCGCAATTTTTTTCTACTTTAGGAATTATAGCTAGTTCAATTGAAAGATTTGCTACTGAGATTAGACATTTACAAAGAACTGAAGTTTTAGAAGTTGAAGAATTTTTTGGAAAAAAACAAAAAGGTTCATCTGCAATGCCGCACAAAAAAAATCCTATCTTAAGCGAGAATTTAACAGGTCTGGCAAGAATGGTGCGGTCAAGTGTTGTGCCGGCCTTAGAAAATGTCGCTCTTTGGCACGAAAGAGATATTTCACATTCTGCTGTTGAAAGAAATATTGGTCCTGACGCTACCATTACATTGGATTTTGCATTAGCAAGATTAAATGGCGTTGTTAAAAATCTAAATATTTATCCAAAAAATATGCTTAAAAATTTAAATCTAACGAATGGTTTGTTTTTTTCTCAAAGAGTTTTAATAGAATTAACTACTGTTGGTTTTACTAGAGAACAAGCTTATGCCTTGGTTCAAAAGCACGCTATGAATTCGTGGGATAATGGGACTTCATTTTATGATAACCTTATAAATGACCCTAAAATTAACAAAAAACTTCCTGTTAATAAATTAAAAAAACTTTTTGATTTCAGTTACCATACAAAAAGAATTAATGTAATTTTTAAACGAAGTTTAAAAAAATAGATACTAATGAACAAAGGTAAAAAAATTTACGAGGGTAAAGCTAAAATCATTTACGAAACAAATGATAAAGATTTAGTTATTCAACATTTCAAAGATGATGCCACTGCTTTTAACGCTTTGAAAAAAGCAAATATCGAAGGTAAGGGAGTTTTGAACAACAGAATATCAGAATATCTTTTAAATTCTTTAAGTCAGTGTGGAATACAAACTCATTTGTTAAAGAGGTTGAATATGCGGGAGCAGTTAATTAAAAAAGCTGAAATTGTACCAATTGAATTTATAGTTAGAAATATCGCAACCGGATCATTGAGTAAAAGGTTGGGAATTTCTGAGGGAACTGTGTTGGACAAGCCATTACTTGAGTATTATTTAAAAAATGATGAATTAGGTGATCCTATTATTACAAAAGAACATATTTATGCGTTTGAATGGGCAACTAAGAAAGAAATAGAAATTATTGATAAAATGTCTCTTAGAATTAATGACTTACTTCAGGGTGTTTTTAGGGGCGTTGGAATAAAACTAGTTGATTTTAAAATTGAATACGGAAGAGTTTGGAGCAGCAACAAAGAAATTAATGAAATAATATTAGCTGATGAAATTAGCCCTGATACTTGCAGGTTATGGGACATGAAAACTGAGAAGAAACTAGATAAAGACAGATTTAGAAAAGATTTGGGTAATGTCATTGAAGCATACCAAGAGGTTGCTAGAAGATTGGGTATCACACCTGAAGAAACAAATATTAGTGAAGTTAATTTTGGTAAAACTGTATCAATAAAATTTAAAAAAAAATAAATTGAAATTTTCTATCAAAGTTACTTTGAAAAAAGATGTACTTGATCCTCAAGGTAAGGTAATACAAAATACTCTTCAAGATATGGGCATGAATACGCTTGAAAATTTAAGACAAGGTAAATACTTTGAAGTTGAAATTAATGAAAATAATGAAACTAAAGCTAAAAATAAAATTGAAGTTATGTGTAAGAAACTTCTGGTTAATTTAATTATTGAAAATTTCGAAATTTCTAAGATTTAAATGAATTCATCGGTAATTGTATTTCCAGGTTCTAATTGTGATCGAGATGTGTCTATTGCACTAGAAAAATTGCAGTTTAAAAATAAAATGGTCTGGCATAAAGATACTGATTTGCCAAAATCTGATTTGATTGTTATTCCTGGCGGTTTTTCTTACGGGGACTATCTGAGGGCAGGAGCAATAGCTGGAAAATCTAATATTTTAAATGAAGTAATAAGGGCTGCAAATGATGGCTGTCTAGTTTTAGGTATTTGTAATGGCTTTCAAATTTTAACTGAGACTGGGCTTTTAAAAGGTGTTCTGTTGAGAAATAAAAATTTAAAATTTATTGGCAAAGATGTGCATGTAAAATTAATTGATACAGAAAATAAATTCTGCAATAAATATAAAAAAGATCAAGTCTTAAAATTAAATATCGCACATAATGAGGGAAATTACTTCACCAGCAGAGAACACTTAAAAGAATTGGAAGATAAAAACTTAATACCTTTTAAATATAGTGATGAAAATGGAAATATTAACTTAGAAAATAACCCTAACGGATCGTTAAATAATATAGCAGGTATTTTTAATGATAAAAAAAATATTTTAGGGTTGATGCCTCACCCTGAGAGAATGATAGATCAAATTATATCTAATAACGATGGGATAAATTTATTTGCTAGTTTGCTAAATTAATTAAAATGATAATTACAAACACTGTTATTAATAAACACGGTTTAAAACCTGAGGAATATTCTCAGATTAAAGTACTGCTTGGGAGAGAGCCAAATTTATTAGAACTTGGTGTTTTTTCTGCAATGTGGAATGAGCATTGTTCCTATAAATCTTCAAAAATTCATTTAAAAAATCTTCCCACTAAAGGAAAGCAAGTGATCCAAGGACCTGGTGAAAACGCAGGTGTGATAGATATCGGTGATGATGACGCAATTATTTTCAAAATTGAAAGTCATAATCACCCTTCATATATTGAGCCTTTTCAAGGTGCTGCTACTGGTGTTGGTGGAATATTGAGGGATGTTTTTACTATGGGCGCAAGACCAATAGCACTTTTAAATTCAATACATTTTGGATCACCTGATCATCATAAAACTAAATCTTTACTCAACGGTGTGGTTTCAGGAATAGGAGGATATGGAAATTGTATTGGTGTTCCAACAGTTGCTGGAGAAATAAAATTTAATAGCTCGTACAATGAAAACATCTTAGTTAACGCGATGGCTGTTGGCCACGCTAAAAAGGATAAAATTTTTTACTCGAAAGCAAAAGGACTTGATAAATCTGTAGTTTACGTTGGATCTAAGACTGGTAGAGATGGTATTCATGGGGCTTCAATGGCATCTGCAGAATTTGATGAAAATTCAGAAGATAAAAAACCAACAGTACAGGTGGGAGATCCTTTTACAGAAAAACTTTTAATGGAAGCTTGTCTAGAACTAATGCAAGACAACTCAATTATATCTATTCAAGATATGGGTGCTGCAGGATTAACTTCCTCTAGTGTTGAAATGGCCTCAAAAGGTGAGCTAGGTATAGAGCTCCATTTAAATAAAGTTCCATGCCGGGAAGCAAACATGACTCCTTATGAAATGATGTTATCAGAAAGCCAAGAAAGAATGCTTATCATATTAGAAGACGGAAAAGAGAAAGAGGCAAAAAAAATATTTGAAAAATGGGATTTAGATTTTGCAATAATAGGTAAAACAACTAGCACAAACAACTTAACATTGAAATTTGATGACAAAACTGTTGGTGAAATTCCAATTGAAGCTCTAGCTACTAAAGCGCCTGTTTATGATAGAAAATGGATAAAAACAAAATTACCAGAAAAAAAAGTAAAAATTAGAGATCTAAAAAAGGTTAAACTACAGGATGCTCTATTAAAAATACTTTCTTCACCTAATCATTCAAATAAAAGTTGGGTAACTGATCAATTTGATCAAATGGTTATGACGGATACAGCTCAAAGATCAGGCTCGGACGCAGCAATAATTAGAATTCATAAAAAAGAAAAAGCTATTGCCGTTGCGGTAGATTCATCTGCAAATTATTGTAAAGCTCACCCACATACAGGTGGCAAACAAATTGTTTGTGAAAATTGGAGAAATTTAATTTCAGTAGGTGCAAAACCAATTGCTATTACAAACTGTTTAAATTTCGGAAACCCTGAAAACTCAAAAGTAATGGGAGAGTTTGCTGAATGTGTGCTTGGTATAAAAGAAGCATGTGAGTTTTTAGATTACCCAGTAGTCTCCGGTAATGTCTCTTTATATAATGGTACTAATAAAAAGAATATTCATCCAACACCTGTTATAGGAGGAGTTGGTTTGATTACAAACATTGGAACAAAAATTAATCATTGTTTAAAAAAAGAAGAAAATATTATTTTACAAATAGGCAAGAACTTTGGTCAGCTACATCAAAGTTTTTTTCTAGAAGAAGTTTACTCGATAATAGACGGTCCACCCCCAGAGGTAAATTTATCTAATGAAAAAAATAATGGTATAGCAGTTTTAAAACTAATAAATGATAAATTAGTTTCATCGGTTCATGACGTATCTTCCGGTGGTATGCTTATTGCACTTGCGGAAATGAGCTTAGAATCGAATTATGGAATAAAAATACATAAACCAAAAAACTTTTCTAATTTAATGGAATATTATTTCAGTGAAGACCAGGGTAGATATCTGATTGAAATTGAGTCTGAAAATTTAGAAAAAATTAGCAAATTTCTGAGTGAGAATAGTGTGTATAATGAAGCAGTTGCAACTGTACAAAAAGATTATTTTGAAGTAACAGGAGAACTTAAAATTAAGATTAATGATCTGTATAAAGTTAACAACACATGGTATAATAATTATTAATGGCACTATCAATAGAAGAAATTAAAAAATTAATAATAAGCTCTATTCCTGACGCAGATATAGAGATTAAAGATCTAGTTGGAGACAGTAATCATTACTCAGCAAAAATAAGTTCAAAAATTTTTAACGGAGTATCAAAAATTGAACAACACAAATTAGTATACAAATCTTTACAAGGAAAAATGGGTAATGAACTACATGCTCTATCAATCACAACAGAAGGTAAATAAAAATGGATATAAAATTAGAAATTGAAAATATAGTTAAAAATAACGAAGTGTGTCTTTTTATGAAAGGTGTTCCAGAAGCACCTCAATGTGGTTTCTCAATGACCATTTCGAATATTTTAAAAAGCTTAAATGTAAAATTTAAAGCAATTAATGTTTTGGAAAATGAGGAAATAAGAAATGGTATTAAAACTTATAGTGATTGGCCCACTATTCCTCAAGTGTACGTTAAAGGAGAATTTATAGGTGGTTGCGACATTGTTAAAGAGATGTTTGAAAAAGGTGAATTAAAAGAGCTATTGAAATCTAAAAACCTTATCTAGTAGGCTTTAGGCCGCTAAAAAACCTTCTCGTTATTTTGCTGAAATATTTCTTTATTAAATTAATAAAGGTAATTTGTAATTGATCTTTCATTTCTAGATTCCCATCAATTTTATAGTCAATTTTATTCTCCCACAACAACTCTATAACGAGACTTTCTCTAAAAATAAACTCTAGTTTTTTTGCCGTAGAAACGGTTACGAAAGGTTCTAAAATTTGATTTTTTTTAGATGCTATTAATAGTTTTAATTCATCGTCATATTTAAACCACCAGATATGATCATTTAGATTCTCAAAAACTAAATTGTCCCCAAGTCTAGTTGGTAATTCTATGTATCCTTGCTTTGAAACTCTTTCTATTTCTGTAATAAAAAATTGAAAATCTTCAACGTGTTCAATTACATGACTTGCAATAACAAAATCAAATTCATTGTCTTTAAAGGGAAGTTTTTTATCTAAAATTCTTACAAATTTTTTTTCTTTATAAAAACTTGTAAGATCCTGAACATCAGAAACGGTTTTTGCAAATTTATTTGCTGTGTACCCACATCCAACATCAAGAATGTTCCAATTTGGATTAGCCTCAAGTGTTTGATTTATAGAGCTTATAGAAGTTCTTTTTAACAAAAAATTTATTATCTAGAGTAATATTCAATGACTAAATTTGGCTCCATAATAACTGGATATGGAACTTCGGAAAATTTAGGAACTCTAATAAGTTTAACTGTTTTATTTTTATCATCCAACTGAATATATTCCGGTACGTCTCTTTCTTTGTTAGTTAGAGCTCCGTCAATAACAGTTAGTGTTTTAGATTTTTCTTTAATCTCAATAATGTCAGTTTCTTTAACAAGGTAACTTGAAATATTTACTTTTTTTTTGTTAACTCTAATATGGCCATGATTGATAAGTTGTCTTGCGGCAAAAACTGTTTGAGTAAATTTACCTCTGTAAATAACTGTGTCAAGTCGACTTTCCAGCAATCCAATTAAGTTTTCTGTCGTGTCGCCTCTTTTAGTAAGTGCTTTTCTGTAAATATTTCTAAATTGTCTCTCGTTAATATTTCCATAGTATGATTTAAGTTTTTGCTTTGCAAAAAGTTGGATACCATAATCTGTTGGTTTACCTTTTTTATTTTGTCCGTGTTGACCTGGCGGGGATGCTCTAGTGTTAAATGGACTTTTAGGTCTACCCCATAGATTAACTTTTAATCTTCTGTCTACTTTATGTTTAGCGTTAATTCTTTTTGTCATTTTATAAGTCAGTGTTTTATAGACTTTGTAGTAGTTTTGTCAATTAGACTATAGCTATTGTTTCCTGTTTAAAGAGCTGAAAATACTAAACAAAATCCTCAATTCTTTATCACTTAGTTCCAATCTACCAAAAATATTATTAATATTTAAAATCATAGATTTTTTCTTCTCCGGTGGCTTGAAGAATTTCTTATTATCTAACATTTTTTCAAGAAATTTAATCAAATTTTTAATAGAGCTTTTAGATGAGAGTTTGGTTAACATTTTTTCTTTTTTAAACTTATCAAAGTTTAAAGATTTATAAATTTCATAACAAATAACAATTACAGCATGAGATAAATTCAAAGATGTAAGTTTTTTTGAGGTTGGAATTTGGATAATAAAATTAGATAAGGACAAATCCTGATTTGAAAGACCTGATGCTTCTGGACCAAACATGATTCCTATATTAGATTTTTTATATTTTGATAGAATTTTTACAAAGTTAATTATTGAAATATGTTTTTTGTTAACGCCTCTTCCTCTGGCTGTAGAAGCAAAAACTAAATCAAATTTTTTAACTGCATCAGAAACATTTTTATAAACCTTCGCTTTTTGAATTATATTGTATGCACCTACAGAGGTCATTCTAGCTTTAGTATTAGGCCAAGGATCTCTTGGTGCTACAATATTAAGATTTGAAAAACCAAAGTTTTTTAATGCTCTAGCACATGCTCCAATGTTTTCACCAAGTTGTGGATTTACTAAAATAAAACCAAATTTATTTTGCATTTAGTTTTATGTTTGCAGGAGCTTTTTCTTTGAAAAGTTTATAATCTAGACTATCGATTAGTGCTTTGAAAGACGCTTCAATAATATTTGGTGAAACTCCAATAGTAAACCAACTGACTCCAGATTTATCCGTACTTTCAATTAATACTCTTGTTATTGCTTCTGTCCCTGTATTTAATATCCTAACTTTATAATCTAATAATTTTAAATCTGAGAAAAAATTATAGTATTTTTCTACCTTAGAAAAATTTTCTCTTATTGCATTGTCTAAAGCATTAACAGGACCATTCCCTGTTCCGTTGCATTTAATTTTTACACCATCAATTAGAAAGACAACTTCTGCATTTGTGTTAAGTTTATTTGTTTTTTCTACAGTTACGCTATAACTTTCTACTTTTAGGTAATCTGGTACATTTCCAAGAAGTCTGTTTGCTAATAGTTCAAACGATGCATCGGCACCATCGTATGAATAGCCTGAAAATTCTCTATCCTTAACTTCTTCTAAAATTTTTAGAATTTTAGGATCTCTAGAATCTATTTTAATTCCATATTTTTCTAGTCTAGATAAAATATTTGATTTACCAGCTTGGTCTGAAACTATTATGTTTCGATGATTCCCAACTAGTGTGGGATCAATGTGTTCGTATGTTTTTGGATTCTTTTGAACTGCAGACACATGTAATCCACCCTTGTGAGAGAAAGCAGATGCTCCGACATATGCTAAACTTTTGTTTGATTTTCTATTTAATATTTCATCAAGCATTCTTGAACAATCTGTAAGTGATGTAAGTTTTTCTACATTAATATTTACTTCAAACTTTTCACTAAAACTTTTTTTCAAAAATAAAGTTGGAATTAT
>MDTF01012206.1_pt1 | contig 16805 bp, 13 predicted proteins | sample 811191 | NCBI WGS metagenome assembly MDTF01 (sample SAMN05326649, study PRJNA326480) | marine metagenome | isolation source: seawater | place: Southern Ocean | collected 2011 | reverse complement strand
GGTCGTAGAATTATTGAAGCTTCACGCGGAAATATGGCTCGCCTTACTCTTGAGGGTGGTGGGAACGATCCAGCTATCATTCTTCCAGGAACAGACGTGGCTTCTAAAGCAGGCGACTTGTTCTGGGGTGCATTCTTAAATATGGGTCAAACTTGTGCATGTGCTAAGAGATTGTATGTTCACGAAGATGACTTTGATGCAACAGTTGCAGCATTAAATGCAGTTGCTGATCAATCTCCAATGGGTAATGGAATGGAAGAAGGAAACGTTCTTGGTCCAATCCAAAACAAAATGCAATACGACAAAGTTGTTAACTTAGTAGAAGATGCTAAAGCTAATGGAGCTACTATCTTAAGAGGTGGAAGCCCAATGGAAGGCAACGGATATTTCTACCCAATTACTTTAATTAGTGATGTAGATAACGGTGTTCGTATCGTAGATGAGGAGCAATTCGGCCCTGTACTTCCAATCGTAAAATATAAAACAGTTGAAGAAGCTATCGTAAAAGCAAACGATTCTGAAACTGGTTTAGGTGCATCTGTTTGGGGTGATGATTTAGATCAAGCATCTCAAGTAGCAGCACAAATTGTTGCCGGAACTGTATGGATTAACCAACACGGAGCTATTCACCCAATGGTACCGTTTGGTGGTGTTAAAGATTCAGGTTACGGTGTTGAGTTTGGTGTAGAAGGCTTAAAAGCAGTTACCCAACCTCAAGTAATTAGTGTGAAAAAAGCAGCAGTAACTGCTTAATTATATTCGCAAGCTACCACACAGTAGCCTAATCAACTGCTGTGTATTTTAATATTTAATCAATCAATATGTATAACAGTAAGTTAGAAACTTTACCGTTAGATGAATTGCGTGCATTGCAAAATGCACGCCTTTCTTCGTTGGTAGAACGTGTGTATCAAAAAGTACCTTTTTATAAAAAGAAATTTGACGAAAAGGGCTTGAAACCGGGAGATATCAAAACGGTTGAAGATTTAAGACATTTACCATTCACATACAAAACGGATTTAAGAGATCATTACCCATTTGGCTTGTTTGCTGAGCCTATGGATAATATACGCAGAATTCATGCTTCCAGTGGAACTACCGGTAAGCCAACTGTGGTAGGCTATACTCAAAACGACTTGGATGTTTTCGATGAAGTAGTTGCTCGCTCATTGGCGTGCGCAGGAGCTAAACCCGGAATGATCATGCACAATGCTTACGGTTATGGTTTGTTTACGGGCGGTTTGGGTATTCATGGTGGGGCTACCAAATTAGGTATGGCTGTAATTCCGGTTTCCGGAGGCATGACTGAGCGTCAATTAACCATTCTTCAGGATTTTAAACCTGATATGATTTGTTGTACGCCATCTTACGCGCAAACTATTGCTAATGCATGTGTAAAAGCGGGTGTAGATACCAAAGATCTTAATCTTAAGTATGCAGTTTTGGGAGCTGAGCCTTGGACAGAAGCTGTTAGAGCACAAGTTGAAACTGGATTAGATGTTACAGCTACCAATATTTACGGATTAAGTGAAATTATTGGTCCTGGTGTAGCCCAAGAAGATTTTGAAGAAAAAGGAACAGGAAGCTATATTTGGGAAGATCATTTCTACCCAGAAGTAGTTGATAAAGATACGGGTGAACCTCTTCCGTACGGAGAAGAAGGTGTATTGGTATTTACAGCTCTTACTAAAGAAGCGTTTCCAGTTCTTCGTTACTGGACAAACGATATTTGTTCAATCTACTACGATAAAAGTGAAAAGCGTACTCACATCAAAATGTCTACAATTAAAGGACGTGCTGATGATATGCTTATCATTCGTGGTGTTAACCTTTTCCACACTCAAGTAGAAGAGGTGATTAGTAAAATTGATTTCTTAGAACCAAATTACCAACTTCATGTTTTGAGAAAAGGTATTATGGATTCTGTTGAAGTTCATGTAGAGGTGCAAAAAGGTGTTGATGCTGCAGATCCTGCATTAGCACAGCAATTCTCTAAACGCATTAAAAACTCAATTGGTTTATCCATGGATGTTGTATTGAAAAATCCAGGTGAAATTCCAATGAGTCAAGGAGGTAAAACACAACGTATCGTTGATTTACGTACTCCTGAAACAGTATAGTCAATTAATTATCAATACAAACTACCGCAGATACCTGCTATTTAAGTTAACCTGATTAATAGTAGAAATATGGAAAAAAGACCTCATCTTTTCACCCAGTTAGCCAATAACGGAACGGTGAAAATCTCGGCTCTTCTTTTAACTGTTTTTGCATACTCATGTGGAGGAAATGCACCAGAGAAAAAAGAAGTTGCTAAAGGAAGTCCTGAGTTCATCAAAGAAGTAACCAACGCTGTTGATGACCAGGCTTTAGTAAATGCTCAAGACAATTCAAAAGACTGGTTGAGCTACGGAGCTAGTTACTCTGAAACTCGATTCAGTAAATTGAATGAAATTACAACTGAAAATGTTAAAGACCTAGGATTGGTTTGGGAGTACGATCTTGAATCAAATCGTGGTGTTGAAGCAACTCCTGTAGTTGTTGATGGTATTATGTACGTTACTGCTTCTTGGAGTATCGTTCACGCTATTGACGTAAGAACAGGTGAAAGAATCTGGTCGTTTGATCCAGAAGTACCAGGTGAAACAGGTCGCAAAGCATGTTGCGATGTTGTAAACCGTGGTGTTGCTGTTTATAAAGGAAAAGTATATTTCGCTTCTCTTGATGGTCGTTTGTTTGCTTTAGATGCAGCTACTGGTAAAGTAGTTTGGGAAAAAGTAACAGTAGATCAATCTAAAGATTACACCATTACAGGTGCGCCTCGTGTAATTAAAGGGAATGTTTTAATTGGTAACGGTGGTGGTGAGTACGGTGTACGTGGTTACCTTACTGCTTACGATGCTGAAACAGGTGAGCAAAGCTGGAGATTCTACTCTATCCCTGGCGATCCAAGCAAACCATACGAGCAACCAGAATTAGAAATGGCTGCTAAAACTTGGGATCCAAGTTCTAAGTATTGGGAGTTTGGTGCTGGTGGTACTATGTGGGATGCAATCGTTTACGATCCTGAATTAAACATGATTTATGTAGGTGTTGGTAACGGTACTCCTTGGAACCAACGTCAACGTTCTCCTGAAGGTGGTGATAACTTATTCTTATCTTCAATTGTAGCATTAGATGCTGATGATGGTTCATACAAATGGCACTATCAAGAAACTCCTGGTGATTTCTGGGATTTCACATCTGCACAACAAATCATTGTTACAGATCTTGAGTTAGATGGCGAAAAGCGTAAAGTATTAATGCACGCTCCTAAAAATGGATTCTTCTTTATCATTGATCGTACCAATGGTGAGTTCATTTCAGCTAAAAACTTCGTTTCTGTAAACTGGGCTAAAGGTTATGATGAAAACGGTCGTCCAATCGTAAATGAATTTGCGAAATACGATACGGGTAACTACGAAGCAATTCCTGGACCATTTGGTGCTCATAACTGGCATGCAATGTCTTACAATCCAAACACTGGTTTAGTATACATTCCAGCTCATGGTATTCCTTTCATGATGGCTGATGATGAAGGTTGGTCTTACCACAATTCAGAAGACGGTCGTCCGCACACAAAACCTGGATTTAACTTAGGTATTATGGCTCCTGGCGTTCCTCCTAAAACTGCTCCTTTCGGACACTTATTAGCGTGGGATCCAGTGAAACAAGAAGCTGCATGGAAAGTAGACTTAGGTGCTCCATGGAATGGTGGTACTGTTACTACTGCTGGAAACTTAGTATTCCAAGGTACTGCTGATGGTCGCTTTGTAGCTTACAACGCAACTAATGGTGAAAAACTTTGGGAAGTAAAAACAGGTACTGGTGTTGTTGCTGCTCCTGTTACTTACGAAGTTGATGGTACGCAATACGTATCAATTCCTGTAGGTTACGGTGGTATCATTGGTTTGTTATCTAAATTCACTAATAAAGTGAACTACGGTAAAGTATACACTTTTGCAATTGGTGGTACTAAGCCAATGCCTAAAGTTGCTGATGATCCAGAATTGAAATTAGTTCAAGGTGTTGAATACGACCCAGCTGATGTTCAAGAAGGTGCTGCACTTTATGTATCAGGATGTATTTTCTGTCACGGTGTTCCTGCAGTTGATAAAGGTGGTGTAATTCCTAACCTAGGTTACGCTCCTAAAGCTGTAATCGATAACATTCACCAATATGTTTTAGGTGGTGTTAAGAAAGATTTAGGTATGCCTGACTTTACTGGCAAATTGAATGACGAAGAGGTTACTAAAATCCAAGCGTTTATTCAAGCTATGGCAGATCAAGTTGCTGCTTCACAAGCAGAAGCTGCTGAATAAGCAGATTAGTTAGAATCAATTATATATCTGAGATGTCCACTGAACTGTATGTAAATACATTTGTTTAGTGGGCATCTTACTTTAAAATACAACAATGAATAACAAGCGTACCCAAAATCGAACTCTAAAAAACTCCATCTATTCAGTTGTATTATTAGCCGCTTGCTTAACACCATACTTCTCATTGGCACAAACCACCAATGATACTAACCTCATTCACCTTAAACCAGTAACTATCCAATCAACTAAAATTGAAAAAACCTGGATGCAGTCTACAACATCCAGTTACTATATAAAGCCTGAATCTAAAGATCAACAAGCTCAAAATAGCTTGCAAGAATACTTGGTAGAAAGTCCAAGTGTATTCAGTTTAAACGTAAACAACAAAGCTCAAGATTTACGAATTTCTATTCGTGGTTTTGGTTCAAGAGCTCAATTCGGAGTTCGTGGAGTTAAAATTATTGTTGATGGAATTCCTGAGACTACAACAGACGGACAGGGACAAACAGACAACATCAACTTAGGAATTATAGAAAATATTGAAGTGCTAAACAACGGTTCGGCAGCACTTTATGGTAATGCATCAGGTGGGGTAATCAATATCTCAACCCTAGATGCAAGTGCTTTTGAAGACAAAAAATATTTTGCTCGTTTAGGTACAGAGTTTCAATCTTTCAACGGACAGCAACATCAGTTTACTGCTGGGGTAAAGCTCAATAAAACGTTAATCATTGTTCATGGAAATCACTACCAAGGTGATGGATACAGGCAGAATTCTGGGTATCTATCAAACAACGTAAATCTTCGAGTGATTCAAGAATTATCTAAAAATAGCAAACTAGAAGCTATTGTAAATTACATGGATAGTCCTCAGGCTGATGATCCGGGTGGTGTAAATTATGATCAATACACGGATGATCCATCTTCAGCTCGTGATGCAAACATTAACTACAATGCTGGCGAAGCAATAAGTAAGTTAAAAACCTCATTGCGTTTTACATCTAATCTGTCAAATCGTTTGCGACTAAACTCGTATGTTTTTTATGCGAATAGAGATTTTTTCAGCTTTCAACCCTATGAAAATAGTGGTGTAATTGATTTAGGGAGAAATTTCTACGGGCACGGTACTTCACTTTCTGGAAAGTTTAATTTAAAAGAAGTGATATGGCAATGGCAGGCTGGTTATGAGTTGTCTTCTCAACAAGATTTGCGTGAACGATTTGATAATTTAGATGGTGAGGTTGGTGACCAAACCTTGTATCAAGATGAATTATTCTCTAATGCAGCTGGTTATTTGGCAACAGATTTCACTTACAACAAGTGGGTGTTAAATGCTGCAGTTAGATACGATTTAAATAGAATTGAAGTTGAAGATAAAAGACTTTCTGATGGTGATGGGTCAGGTTCAACTAACTTAGATAATATCAACTATTCAGCTGGGTTAGGGTATAACATTACTCCATCTAAAATGGTATTTGTAAACTACTCAACCAGCTTTGAAACACCAACTTTGAATGAGCTATCAAACAATCCTGATGGTAGCGGATTCAATGAGAGTTTAAAAGCACAATCTGCTACGCACTATGAAGCAGGGTTAAAAGGATACTTGTTTGATAAAAGTATGTTCCAAGTTTCTGCTTTCTACATTGAGTCTGTTGATGAATTATTGCCGTATCAAATAGAAGCGTTTCAAGGAAGAGATTTTTACAGAAACGTAGGCGAAACACAACGTAGAGGGGTTGAATTGTTTATCAATTATCCGTTTACTAAAACCATTAAAGCTTCTGCAAACTGGGCGTTTTATGACTTTACTTTCACCGATTTTGTTGAAGAAGGTGAAAGCTACAATGGTAATTTCTTGCCTGGTTTACCTAATTTCCAAGGTAATTTTCATTTAATGGTTCAAGTATTGAAACATTTCAATGTTGATGTACAAAATCAAGTTTTAGGACAGATTTATGTTGATAACGACAATAGTGAATCTCAAGACCCTAAAAACATAACAAGTGCATCTGTAAAGTATACACTTGAAAAGTGGGGAATTCAATTTCAGCCTTACGTTGGTGTGAACAACATTTTCCAGACAAAATACGCTGATAACATCCGTATCAATGCCTATGGTGGGCGCTATTATGAAGCAGCACCTAATATGGTCGTGTACGGAGGTTTGAGAGTGAATTTATAAAAGAACCCAATAACAGAATAAGAATTAATTCTAGTAAATAATTGTTTAACTGATAATGTTTCCGTAATCTCGATGGCTTATACATTAGGCATACCAATGGATATTGATAAGGGTTTATACTCGCGCAAGCAACAGATTTTGATAGCAGGAGCTAAGCTGTTTCATAAAAACGGTTTCAAAGGCACAACGCTACAATCAATTGCTCAAGAAATTGGCATTGAAGGTCCGAGCTTGTATAATCACATCAAATCTAAAAACGAGATTTTATCTACGCTCCTGTTAACCAACGCACAAGAGTTTTCAGATCGGATGCAAGAAATTAAATCATCGTCTGAAAAAGCTTTGCAAAAACTGGAGCGTTTAATTTCTTTGCATATCGAATTAACGCTTAAAAACCCAGATGCTATGGCGCTCATGTTAAACGAGTGGGTGCATCTAGAAAAAGCTGATCGAACCAAATATGTAAAGCTGAGAGACGAATACGATAACGATTTTCAATCGATTCTCGTTAATAGTATAGATGAAGGCGATTTAGTTGAAACGGAAATCAACTTAATGCGCTTCATGATTCTCTCCTCATTACGTTCACTTTACGCCTGGACTGCTAAATACCATTCTTTTAACCGCATCGAATTAGAAGTGAGTGTTAAATCATTAATACTCAACGGAATTTTGAAGAATAAGAATTTATAGTATATTTAAACCATTCGCTGAAGAGCGAAAAAATTTTTGACCTAAAAACTAATGACTATTAGTTTTGCATAATTAACAATTAGTGTATGGCGAAATTTCATTCATTAAAAGTAGCATCGATAGAGCATCCAACAGATGAGTCGGTTGTTCTTACCTTTGATGTGCCCAATGATTTGAAAGAACAATTCAAGTTTACCCAAGGGCAACACATCACCTTAAGAAGCGAAATCAATGGAGAAGACACACGTAGATCGTATTCGATTTGCTCTTGTCCGTTAGATGAAGAATTGAAAGTTGCAGTGAAAAAAGTAGAAGGCGGTCGTTTTTCTACATTCGCTAACGAGGTTTTAGAAGCTGGCGCTTTGCTAGACGTAATGCCTCCAACTGGAAGATTCAACGTTCCTTTAGATCCGGCAAACGAAAAAACGTATGTAGCGTTTGCAGCGGGTAGTGGTATCACACCAATCATCTCGATTATTGAAACAACATTACGTACCGAACCTAAAAGTGAGGTTATGTTGTTTTACGGAAACCGCAAAACCAACTCGATTATCTTCTTAGAAAAGTTGGAAGCACTCAAAAACAAATACGTAGGTCGTTTTAGTGTTCACCACATTTTAAATGAAGAACGTGTTGATGCAGACTTATACAATGGTCGCATTGATGCTGAAAAAATGACTGAGTTTGCTAGCTATTTCTACGATGTAAAAGAAGTAGACGAATTTTTCACTTGTGGGCCTGAGCCAATGATGTTGTTGGTAAAAGAAACACTTGAGAAAATGGGTGTTCCTAGCGAGCGAGTACACTTAGAGTTGTTTACATCTCCAGTAGGTAAATTAGGCGGAGATCATGTAAAAGCAAAACCTAAGGTTAAAGCAAAAAGTGAAATTACTATCCAATTAGATGGTCATAGCACAGTAATTCCTTACAACTCTGATGAATCTATTTTAGATGTAGCCTTCAATCAAGGTTTAGATCTTCCATACGCTTGTAAAGGTGGTGTATGTAGCACATGTGTGTGTAAAGTAGAAGAAGGTGAAGTTGATATGGAAATCAACTATGCATTAGAGCCAGACGAATTGGAAAAAGGGTTGATTTTGTCTTGTCAATCTCGACCTAAAACAGAAAAAGTGACATTAAACTTTGACGTATAAGTCAATAAATCTCAATCAATATGGAAGCAAATACAGAAAAACTTCAAGCTGAGTTCGATTCTAAAATTGAGAAAGAAATCAGAATCGAGCCTAAAGACTGGATGCCAGACGATTATCGTAAAACGTTAATCCGTCAAATTGCACAGCACGCTCACTCAGAAATCGTAGGTATGTTACCTGAGGCAAACTGGGTAACTCGTGCTCCAAGCTTAAAGCGTAAAGCCATTGCGTTGGCAAAAATTCAAGATGAAGCCGGACACGGTTTGTACTTGTACAGTGCTTGTGAAACTTTAGGCGTAGATCGCGATGATTTATTAGAAGAATTACACAGCGGTAAAGCAAAATATTCATCAATCTTCAACTACCCAACTTTAACATGGGCCGATATGGGCGCTGTTGGTTGGTTAGTAGATGGTGCAGCAATTATGAACCAAGTTCCTTTGTGTCGTACATCTTACGGCCCTTACGGTAGAGCAATGGTTCGTGTTTGTAAAGAAGAATCATTCCACCAACGTCAGGGTTACGATACGCTTTTGGCATTGGTAAGAGGTTCTGAAGAGCAAAAGAAAATGGCTCAAGATGCATTGAATCGTTGGTGGTGGCCATCATTAATGATGTTTGGTCCAGCTGATGCAGATTCAAAACACACAGCTCAATCAATGGCTTGGAAAATTAAAAGATTCACCAATGATGAGTTGCGCCAAAAATTTGTGGATGCTACTGTACCACAAGCAGAATTGTTAGGATTAACTATTCCAGATCCAGATCTAAAATGGAACGAAGAACGTGGCCATTATGATTTTGGTGAAATCAACTGGGATGAGTTCTACAATGTAATTAAAGGTAACGGAGCTTGTAACAAGCAACGTGTCCATGATCGTAAAGCAGCATGGGATAATGGTGCTTGGGTTCGCGAAGCAGCAACTGCTTACCAAGAAAAGAAAAGTAAATCAAACAATACTGTAGCAGCTTAATCCATCTGATTAAGTTCAACATAAAAAACATTAAGAGTTATGAAAAAGTGGCCTTTATGGGAGGTTTTTGTGAGAAGCAAAGCCGGAATCAATCATAAACATGTAGGTAGCCTTAGAGCTGCAGATGCTGAAATGGCATTAAACAATGCAAGAGACGTATACACTCGCAGAAACGAAGGTGTAAGTATTTGGGTAGTTGAATCTAAAGATATTGTAGCTTCAGATCCAGATATCGCTGATTCTTTCTATGAACCAGCTGCGTCAAAAGTGTACAGACATCCAACTTTTTATGATCTACCTGATGAGGTAAAACACATGTAATTTATGGAAAACCAATTATTCAATTATATCATTCAACATGCCGATAACTGCTTGATCTTATCACACCGTTTAAGCGAGTGGTGTGGTCATGGTCCAGTATTAGAGCAAGACATTGCAATGACCAATATCTCTTTAGATTTATTGGGTCAGGCTCGTATGCTTTATGATTATGCGGCTAAAGTGCAGGGCGAAGGCAAAACAGAAGATGATTTAGCTTACTTGCGTGATGCATGGGATTTCAAAAATGTACAGTTGGTTGAAATGCCAAACGGAGATTTTGGTCAAACCATTATGCGTCAATTCTTGTTTGATACATTCAATGTTACTTTCTACAGAGAGTTAATGGAAGTTTCAAATGATGCAGAATTGATTGCCATTGCAGATAAATCATTAAAAGAAGCTCAATACCATTTAAAATGGAGTTCTGAGTGGATGTTGCGTTTAGGTCAAGGTACTGAAGAAAGTCATACTCGTTTGCAAAATGCTGCAAACTTATTGATGCCTTATGCTAATGAAGTGGTTATTCCTTCTGAAGCCGATAAAGTAGCTGCTGAAACGGGTTACGGTGTTGATTTAAACAACGTAAAAGCTGAACGCGATCAATTAATCAAAGAGGTTATCACAGAATGTGAGTTAGATGCATCGTTAGATGGATTTAGTCACACCGGAGGTAAAACCGGAACTCACACAGAGCATTTAGGATATGTTTTAGCAGAGATGCAATTCTTGCAAAGAGCTTATCCTGGATTGGAGTGGTAATCTGAAAATCAAAACAAAATGGAATTCAATAAGTTAGAAATAGAAAATTTACTGGAGCAGGTAACTGATCCGGAAATTCCGGTAATTTCTATCCGAGACTTGGGAATTCTGCGAGACGTAAAAGTCGATAACAATCAGGTGGAGGTAGATATCACCCCAACTTATACGGGGTGCCCTGCCATGAGCGTGATTAAACAGGATATTTCTCAAGTTTTGAATGATGCCGGGGTTGAAAATGTTGCCGTTAATTTGGTCATTAAACCGGCTTGGACAACTGATTGGATGACCGAAGACGGCAAACGAAAGTTGCGTGAATACGGCATTGCTCCACCAGATCCGAGTAGTAAAGTAGTTCCATGCCCTAGGTGTGGTTCTGAGCACACGGAATTGGTGAGCTTGTTTGGTTCAACAGCTTGCAAATCATTGTATAAATGCCTTGATTGCAAAGAACCGTTTGATCATTTCAAATGCCATTAAAAGCAAAAACTAAATGACACTAGACATAACCCAAAAAGGTAATTTGGGAATCATCCGTTTCAACAGACCTGAAGCATACAACAGCTTTAACCGCGAGTTGGCTTTATCGTTAATTGAAACGCTTGAGAAATTTAACCAAGATGCTTCAGTTAGAGCGGTATTGCTAACCGGAAACGGTAAAGCTTTTTGTGCTGGTCAAGATCTAAAAGAAGCAGTTGAAGACAACGGAATTACCGTTGAGCGCATGGTTGAGGAACATTACAATCCAGTTGTGAAATTGATTCGCGAATTGGATAAACCAGTAATTGCAGCCGTTAACGGTGTTGCAGCTGGGGCAGGAGCAAATATTGCTTTTGCTTGTGATGTTACTGTAGCAACAAAATCAGCGTCTTTTATTCAAGCATTCAGTAAAATCGGATTGGTTCCTGATAGCGGTGGTACATTTACTTTACCTCGTTTAATCGGTTTCCAAAAAGCTTCTGCTTTAATGATGTTAGCCGACAATATTTCTGCAACTGAAGCAGAGCAATTAGGCTTGATCTACAAAGTGTTTGAAGATGAAACTTTTGCTGAAGAAGCTGAAAAGATTGCAGTAAAACTTTCGAACATGCCAACCAAAGGGTTAGCGTACACGAAAAAGCTACTTAACTTATCGTTCACCAACGATTTGAATGCGCAATTGCAGCAAGAAAAAGAATACCAAGCTTTAGCATCGGCTACTTATGATTCTCAAGAAGGAATCAACGCCTTTTTAGAAAAGCGTAAACCTGAATTTAAAGGAGAATAATATGCCGAAGTTAAGTGTAATTGGAGCTGGAACCATGGGTTCTGGAATTGCTCAAGTTGCCGCTACTGCTGGTTGGGATGTTGTCATTAACGATACCAATCAAGCTGTTTTAGATAAAGCCACGGCTTCATTGCAAAAAGTAATGAACCGATTGGTTGAAAAAGGAAAGTACAGCCGCGAAGATGCCGATGCAATCATTGGAAGAATTGATTATACAACAGATGTAGCTAAATTCGAAAACAGTGATTTAGTAATCGAAGCCATCATTGAAAACTTAGAAATCAAGCAAAAGGTTTTCAAAACCGTTGAGGCTAATGTACGTCCTGATACGATTATCGCATCAAACACATCATCGCTTTCAATGGCGTCTATTGGCGCTTCATTAGAAGATCCAACTCGTTTTATCGGAATTCACTTTTTCAATCCGGCTCCTTTGATGCCGTTGGTTGAAATTATTCCAGCAGTTCAAACTGCAGATGAAACGGTATCACAAGCCAAAGCGTGGATCGACTCATGGAAAAAAGTAAGTGTACTTGCTAAAGACACTCCAGGATTTATCGTGAATCGCGTTGCTCGTCCGTTCTACGGTGAGGCGTTACGCATTTATGAAGAAGGTGTTGCCGACATGCCAACGATTGATTGGGCCATGAAAGCACTTGGAGGTTTTAGAATGGGGCCATTTGAATTGATGGACTTCATTGGTAATGATGTGAATTATACCGTTACTGAAACGGTTTTCCAATCGTTTTTCTGCGATCCAAGATACAAGCCTTCATTCACGCAAAAACGTATGGCTGAGGCAGGATATTTAGGTCGCAAAACTGGGCGAGGATTTTACAATTACGCTGAGGGAGCAGTTAACCCACTTCCTGAGAAAGTTGAATCGCACGGTAGAGCTATTTTGAATCGTGTTTTGGTGATGTTGATTAATGAAGCAGCCGATGCTTTATTCTTGAATATTGCCAGCAGAGAAGATATCGATTTAGCTATGACAAACGGAGTGAATTATCCTAAAGGATTGCTTCGTTGGGCGGATGAAATTGGAATTGCTGAGGTGGTTAAAGCCTTAGATGATTTATACAATGAGTATCACGAAGACAGATACCGTTGTAGTCCGCTCCTTCGCAGAATGTTGAAAAACAATCAAACCTTTTATTAAGGAGTCCAATCATGACCAAAGTCGAGAAAATCGTTGCGCAAATGCTCGAAAAAGATACTTACAGCCAATGGCTTGGAGTAGAAGTAGTAGAGTTGCGTGAAGGATTTGCCCAAATCAAAATGACAGTGAGAGAAGAAATGCTCAATGGCATGGGAATCATGCACGGAGGGGTTTCATTCTCATTAGCCGACAGTGCTTTTGCATTTGCCAGCAATTCACACGGTCAAAAAGCTGTTTCAATCGAAACATCAATCAATCATACTAAAGCTGTTTTTCTTAACGATGAGATAGTAGCTACTGCAGAAGTTGAAACAATTTCTAGAAGCGTTGGCTTCTACATTGTTCGTGTAACTCGTGGCGAAGAACTTGTTGGCTTGTTTAAGGGAGTTGTCTTCCGCAAGCAAGAAGAATGGGATGTATAAAAACCGAATCAATCAATGAAACAAACTTATATCGTAGATGGAATCCGCACACCAATCGGAAAATTCGGAGGTACTTTAGGTGCTGTTCGTACAGATGATTTAGGAGCCATCGTAATCAAAGAATTAGTAAAGCGTAACAGCCACATCGATCTTGAAAAAATCGATGACGTAATTATGGGTTGTGCTAATCAAGCTGGTGAAGATAACCGTAACGTAGCGCGTATGTCGTTGCTTTTAGCGGGTTTACCAGTATCTGTGCCAGGCGAAACAGTTAACCGTTTGTGCGCTTCTGGAATGTCTGCAATCGTACATGCAAACCGTGCAATTAGCAATGGTGATGGCGATTTGTTCATTTCTGGTGGTGTTGAAAACATGACACGCGGACCATGGGTGATTTCAAAATCAGCAAAGCCCTTTGGAACAGATGCTAAGATGTATGACTCTAGCTTTGGATGGCGTTTTATCAACCCTAAAATGGCTGAACTTTATGGTACTGACGGAATGGGTATGACTGCCGAAAACTTGGTAGAATTACACAATATCAGCCGTGAAGATCAAGATAAATTTGCTTTGTGGTCTCAAACCAAAGCAACTGCAGCCCAAAAAAATGGTCGTCTAGCAGAAGAGATTGTTGCTGTTGAAATTCCTCAACGCAAAAAAGATCCAATCATTTTCGATCAGGATGAATTCATCAAACCAACAACAACATTAGAGGTTTTATCAAAACTTCGTACAGCATTTAAAAATGACGGTACCGTTACAGCAGGTAACGCTGCTGGTTTAAATGATGGTGCTGCTGCTGTTTTAGTAGCTTCTGATCAAGGTTTGAAAGATCACAACTTAACACCAATTGCTCGTGTGGTTTCTTCAGGTGTAGTAGGTGTAGAGCCTCGCATCATGGGAATTGGCCCTGTTGGAGCATCTCGCTTGGCATTGAAAAAAGCTGGTTTAACGTTAGATCAAATGGATATCATTGAAATCAATGAGGCATTTGCAGCGCAATCATTAGCTTGTACGCGTGAGCTTGGTTTAGCAGATAATGATGAGCGCATCAACCCGAATGGTGGTGCTATTGCAATTGGTCACCCTCTAGGTGTTACTGGTGCAAGAATCGTGAATTCTGCGGCTATACAATTACAAAAAACAGGTGGGAAATATGCATTGGTAACGATGTGTATCGGTGTAGGACAAGGATACGCAGTTATCATTGAACGTGCTTAATCATAAACCTCAATTAAACGTACTATGAACAAATTAGGAAACTATGTACTAGGCAATTGGATTGAAGGCGATGGAGATGGCAAACCCTTATTCAATGCTGTAAACGGTGAAGTTGTTGCTGCGGTATCAACCAAAGGATTAGACTTCGCTGAGATTTTAGCTTATGGTCGTAATGTGGGTAATCCTGCGTTGCGTAAAATGACATTTCAAGAGCGTGGAAACATGCTTAAGAAATTGGCATTGTACCTTACAAAGAGAAAAGAACAGTTTTACGAAATCAGCTACAAAACGGGTGCAACTCGTGCAGATAGCTGGGTAGATATTGAAGGTGGATTCGGTAATTTATTTGCCAATGCCTCTTTAAGAAGACAGTTTACAGGTCAGCCTTTCCACGTAGATGGTGAAGGAATCGATTTGTCACGCGGTGGTAACTTTGCCGCACAACATATCATGGTGCCTAAGCGCGGTGTAGCGGTTCACATTAACGCATACAACTTCCCAGTTTGGGGTATGTTAGAAAAATGTGCAGTGAACTGGATGGCGGGTGTTCCCGCGGTAGTTAAGCCTGCATCAGATACTTCTTACTTAACAGAAGCTGTTGTACGCGAAATCATCGCCTCAGGTATTTTACCAGAAGGTTCGTTGCAGTTGATTTGCGGTTCTGCTCATACTATTTTAGATGGCGTTGAATCTCAAGATGTGGTTACTTTCACTGGTTCTGCTGATACTGGTAGAATGTTGAAAGGACACCAACGCATCATCAACGAAGCTGTTCCATTCAACATGGAAGCAGATAGTTTGAATTGCTCTATTTTAGGTGAAGACGCGGTTCCTGGAACTCCTGAATTCAACTTATTTATCAAAGAAGTACGCAAAGAAATGACTACCAAAAGTGGTCAGAAGTGTACGGCAATTCGTAGAGTTATTGTACCAGAAAACTTGGTAGAAGACGTTCAAATTGCATTGGGTAAAGAGTTGGGTCGTGTTGCAATCGGTGATCCAACAACCAAAGGTGTTCGCATGGGTGCTTTGGCTAGTAAAAGCCAAGTAGAAGAGGTAAGAGGTCGTGTATCTGAATTGGCTAAAACAGCTGAAATGGTATACGGAAGCTTAGATTCAGTAGAGCTTTTAGGAGCTGATGCTGAAAAAGGAGCATTCTTAAGCCCGATCGTTCTTCTTGAAAATGATCCATTTAAAAATACAGGTGTTCACGAGATCGAAGCATTTGGTCCGGTGAGTACAATCATGCCTTATAAAGGCATCGATCAAGCGGTTGAATTGGCACAGATGGGTAAAGGCTCATTGGTTAGTTCAATCACAACTTTCGATGATAATATCGCTCGTGATTATGTGTTAGAAGCAGCTACACATCACGGTCGTATTTTAGTATTGAATCGCGAAAACGGTAAAGAAAATACGGGTCACGGTTCTCCGCTTCCTTCATTGACTCACGGTGGGCCAGGTCGTGCCGGTGGTGGTGAAGAAATGGGTGGAATGCGTGGTGTAAAACACTACATGCAGCGTTGTGCGGTTCAAGGAACTCCAACTACGTTGACAGCAGTTTCTGGAATTTACCAGCCAAATGCAAAAGTGATTGAGACAGATAAACATCCGTTCCGTTATCATTTTGAAGATATCCAACCAGGAATGTCTTTAACTACGCACAAGCGTACTATTACTGATTCGGATATTCAAAACTTCGCGAACTTAACGTGGGATGTATTCTATGCCCACACTGATATTACATCATTAGACGGAACCATTTTTGAAAAACGTGCTGCTCACGGTTACTTCTTGTTAGCTGCTGCTGCAGGTTTGTTTGTGAGTCCGGCTAAAGGTCCTGTTGGAGCGAATTATGGTATTGATGAATGTCGTTTCTTACGTCCAATTTATCATGATGATACCATTCAGGTTCGCTTGACTTGTAAAGAAAAAGTAGATCGCGATAGCAAAGGAAAAGAGCATCCTTCAGGTGTTGTAAAATGGTTTGTTGAGCTATTCGATCAAGAGAATGAGTTGGTAGCATTCGCAACTATTTTGACGTTGGTTCAAAAGAAATCTCCATTCTTCGATTACTCGGTTGAGAAAGTAGAAGAGTTGCTGTTAGGATTAACGGAAGAAACTAAAGCGAATTGGGGAATTATGACTCCACAGCACATGGTTGAGCATATTGAGTACTTGAATCAGATTGCTTTGGGCAACATCCAAATGGATATGATTACTCCTGAAGCTCACTTAGAAAAATGGAATGAGAGTTTGTACAACTACTTCAAAATGCCAAAGAATCACGAT
>MDTF01000196.1_pt1 | contig 16812 bp, 17 predicted proteins | sample 811191 | NCBI WGS metagenome assembly MDTF01 (sample SAMN05326649, study PRJNA326480) | marine metagenome | isolation source: seawater | place: Southern Ocean | collected 2011 | reverse complement strand
CTTCCAATTGCTTGATTTCCATAACCCAAAGCAGAAGGAATAAGTAAAATACCAGATCCCCCTTCACTAAACAAAGGAATTCCTTCTTGCCAACCTTGAATAACATTGGTCAAAGGAAATGTTGCTCCACTTGCTCCAGATTGATCGAAAATTGAACCATCTGTTAATGATCCTTTGTAAGAAACTGTTACAATAGAATTAATGTTTGGAACATCCCCATTTCCATTACTGTATACTTCATAATACAAGCCACTTCCTGTTGCTTCTGCATTTAAGTTATTATCAGAGATATACTGAAGAATTATATCTTCATCTAACTGGGTATAGTCAACATCTTTAGTACAACTACTGACAATAAATATTGAGGAAAGCAACGTTAAAACAAATAATCTTTTCATACCTCAAAAATAGGCAAATTCTCTTCTTTCTAAATTAGATACGTCTTTAGTAATATCGACAGCGTTAAAGAACTGGCACAATACTCATGATTATCGATATATTGCTCGAGAATAGTAATTGGCCTCGATTGCACTCAAGAGTATTTCATTGCTTTGTAGACTTAACACATAAGCGCCCCCCCCCATATTCATTAATGATTGAGAAGAACCTGTTGACGAACGAGTCCAGTATACATTTTCATTAAGTTCAAGCAATGAATCTTTGTAAAGCATCATGACTTCCGCTTGTTTTTTTGATGGTAAATCCCAACGAGAACCTAGTCCCTGAGCATATGTTCTTGATTTCAAATAATCCATTGGCTCAGGAAAATCAAACTGAGCGACCCAGAAATGTCCCGGAATTAATATCGGCTCCCCTGTTACCATCAAATTTGAAGATGAAGGCGATAAATCTGGGATTTTTCTGCAAGAGCTAAATGAGGCAAAGAGAAAAGTAAAAAAAAGAAGAATTGTGAATTTTCTCATGAGAATAGAATTGATTTTAAAAAAGTCTACTCGGCTATTAAAGTCATAGTAACCGTAAATTTTGATAGAAAGAATTACTTTTTTAAATCTATCCCGCTATATAGCCAGTGTTAAAGCGCTGGATTAAAATTAAACTTCCTTTGGTTTGTTATCTCCATTAAGGTGTAATCATCCACCTCCACTCTTTTCAACTCTGATGCAATCGGAAGAGGAGGAGTCTCCAATTAAATAAGCAATAGAAAAAGAAACGACAGCAAAAACTGCCAATAGGATTTGACGTTTCATTGTATTTATATATTCCATCAGATCAATTTTTCATTGAAATCCAAGCTCTTCCTGATACTTCATTGAGCACTTCTTTAGCTCGAGTAAAAGAATTGAATGGCCCTAGAAAGACTCGGTAGAAATCATTGCTGGCTTTAATCATCTTTACTGGTAAATCATAGTCGCGCGAGGTAACATAGTTTGCTGCAAGTGATTTACTCTCAAATGATCCTAATACTACGACATAAGAGCCCGAAGAAGAGGGGGGCAACGAGACCTCTTTACTTTTCAATGCTTTTTGAGCTTCGTTTATTTGCTCCTGAGCCTGGAACGAAACCAACTCAACCAATTCTAATGAATCTAATTGACGATTGACTTCCGCAACTTTAGAATGGGCGACCTCAAGCTCATCCTTTATCATGGTATTGTCTTCCTTTGCTTGGTTAAGTTTTTCTTGGAGATTTGGAATAGCACGCGATTTAGCTGCTTCACTTTCTAGAGAAGCTAGTTTTTTTGATCGATATTTCTTATTGTTAACGACCCCAATTGAGAAGGTTAGCATTTGGTCATCATAGCCGATACGATTACCTACGCCGACTCCATCCAAGCCATCATCGAACATGAAGTAGCGGTAGTCTGCACCAATATAATACGTGCGTTCATTGTTAGGGATTTCATAACGAATAGAGATACCTGCGGGTATACCCACAGATCCTCCCAATAAGCCACCATTAACGGTATTCGAGCCTATGGCATCCTTCTCCCAAGTTTTTATAAGAGAGACCCCCATTGTAAGTCCACAACGCAGTTGCCCATTTTCAATAGCTATCACCCTCCCTAGACCGAAATGAGGCGAAATACCAGCAAGATTAGTACTACCACCCGTTGTTAACGCGCTAAAATAGTTAGCATCACTTCCAAGGCGGACATAGTAAGAATCCCAAATAGGCATATCAAAGTTCAAGTTTGAAGAGAGGTTAAAGCCATCATACCCCCCCTCATTACTTCCCCAGCTGCCAAAGGAAGATCCTTTATCTGCCATAAAATATGTCACACCTAAACCATAGGCCATTTGAGCAGGTCCTTGGGCAAATGCAGTCAACGAGAAAAGAGATAAAACAGTAGATGAGATAAGGTTGCGCATAAGACTTATAGATTCAAATTTTGTAAGATAAATATAAGGATAGATTCGCTGGAGGGAATAATTGAACCAATAGAATTGAGATACTTGTTCAACTATTAACAAGTCTATCCTGAGAACGCCCGGTTGCAAAGCTGTAAGAAAGAAAAATAAACGAAGATGATAACGATGAAATATATAAGCTAATAATCATTTTCATTATTCTAATATGGGAAAATCCTATTCTTTCGAATCAGACTCTTTTAATTCCCTGAAATAAGACAACACAAATTTTATATATAACTATCTATTCCTAAATTACTTAAACTTCGCTGTAGAGTCTATCTTCTTAAATGACTAATTATCTTCTATATATCTCAAGAAATAAAAAGTTTGGTCTTTCTACTTATGCTTATACTTACATTTATATCTGGTTGTATGCCTTTTAATAAAAAATACACGACTTTTGCAAAACCTAAACTATATTATAAGTGATAGTTTAAAATCCGCCAATCTAATAAAGATTAACCCACACTTGCCTAAGATTTGATTCAAATATGAGTCTAATTTAACTGTTAAAAAAATCTAGCGTTTGCTTTTTGATGTCACTGTTGTAGGAGGAGGATTAGCTGGGTTAACCAGCGCCTTACACTTGTCCAAAAAGGGAATGAAAGTTCTCTTGATAGAACAGCACGCATACCCTAAACATAAAGTTTGTGGCGAATACATTTCTAACGAAGTACTCCCCTACTTAGAATCCTTAGGTTTTGACCCCTTTAAATTTGGTGCGAAAAGAATAACTGACTTTATATTGAGCACACCCGGTAGTAGAGCCATCTCGGCCAAACTTCCTCTAGGCGGCTTTGGTATTAGTCGCTTTTGTATCGATGCCGAGTTGGCCAAAGCAGCTCAATCACATGGCACCGAAATAGTACATGATACGGTGACCGACCTCTTGATCGAAAACGACAGCTTCATAGTAAACACCAAAGACGGAAAAAAATTCACTTCTAATTTACTAATTGGCTCCTTCGGCAAGCGTTCTAATATTGATGTGAAAATGAATCGCACTTTCGTAAAAACCCCTTCTCCATTTGTGGGTATAAAAGCCCATTATCGCGGTGATTTCCCAGAAGAGGCAGTTGGGCTGCACAATTTTGAAGGTGGCTATTGCGGGATTTCCAAGGTGGAGAACGATCACATCAATGTTTGTTATATTGCCGACTTCAAGTCTTTTAAGGAATTTAAAAACATCAATGATTTTCAAGTGAAAGTTCTAAGCAAAAATAAGTACCTAAAAAAGGTATTTGATGATTTCGAGTTGGTTTTTGAAAAACCGCTATCAATTGGTCAGGTTTCTTTTGCTGCAAAAAATCCCGTTGAAGAACATATAATAATGTGCGGTGACAGCGCAGGTATGATACACCCACTAGCAGGCAACGGCATGAGTATGGCCATTCGCGCTGCACAAATTGCTTCACGTGAAATATTAAAATTTAGTTCGGGAGAAATAAAAACGCGAACAGGCTTAGAACAGAGCTATACCAAGCTGTGGAACAAAGCCTTTGCATCTCGACTCAAATCGGGTCATATAATTGCTCGGCTATTTCGTCTTGGGCCAATTTCAGAAGTAATAATGCTCTTCTTAAAGTGTTTCCCTTTTCTCCTTCCGATGATTATTAAGAATACCCACGGCAAACCAATGCAAGCAGAATTGTAATGTTGGTAGACACAACACATCGTAGTGGAGAGAATGAGATAATGGACGACCTCGATATGAGTGGTGACATCCTTATAAGCACCTTGGATCAAATTGCCCGGATCAATCGTTGGCTAGGCGGAAATGCGCTGACTATTTCTGGTTTAAAATCTTTGTTAAACAGTCAGCCCGAAACAGATTTCCTCAGCATCGTAGATTTGGGCTGTGGTAACGGTGACTTGCTAAGAGTGATTGCAGACTTCGGCAGAAAGAACAATTTTACCTTCAAGCTACTCGGCATAGATGCAAATCTCACCACAATAGAATATGCCAGGAGCTTATCGACCGACTATCCCGAAATAACCTACTTAAAAGAAGATGTGTGCTCTAATGAATTCAGGCAACGAAAATATGACATCGCTCTACTTACCCTATTTCTTCACCATTTCGAGGAGCAAGAAGCCCTGACACTTATCAAATCAACATTGTCGGCTGTCAGCACTGGAATTATTGTCAATGACCTCCATCGGCATCCACTTCCCTACTACCTATTTAAACTACTGACCATGGGCATGAAAAACAAAATGGTCAAAGCAGACGGCCTAACTTCCATCTTGAGAGGTTTTAAAAAAACTGATTTAGAGGATTTTGCAGAAAAAATTAAGTATCCCAGTACCATCTCTTGGAAGTGGGCATTTCGCTATCAATGGATAATTAGAAAAAATGAGTGTAAGAATTAGCAGCATAGCTACCCAACTTCCCCCTTTCACTAGGACGACTGAGGAAATAATACCCTACTTAAAAAAGTGGCTAAATGGGCAAGAAGATCGTTTTCAGCGAAAGGTATTGAAGCTCTTTCAAGGAGCAGGTGTAGACCGTCGCTATTCGATTATGGATGTGGATGAAGTTTTTAAAAAGACATCTTTTGAAGAAAAGAATGCAGTGTACAAAAGAGAGACTATCAAGCTGGCCGAAAATGCGCTAAGCGAAGCATTAAAACAATCCAACTTAATACCCACCGACATCGACTACATTATTACGGTTAGCTGCACGGGTATTATGATTCCATCTGTTGATGCATATTTAATCAACAAATTGAAAATGAAGCAAGATATTGTTCGTTTACCCGTCACAGAAATGGGCTGTGTTGCTGGGGTATCAGGGATGATCTACGCCAACAATTTTCTACGCGCAAATCCTAACAAACGCGCCGCCGTAATAGCCGTCGAATCGCCAACTTCTACTTTTCAAATTGACGAATTCTCAATGGTTAACATTGTCAGTGCGGCAATATTTGGAGATGGCTGTGCTTGTGCAATTCTCTCATCGCATGAGGCGGAAGAAGGACCAGAAATAATTGCCGAGGGCATGTATCACTTTTATGATGCCGAACATATGATGGGATTTGAATTGAGAAATAGCGGCTTACAGATGGTTCTCGACAAAACCGTACCCGAAAAAATAGCGGAACACTTTCCAAAAATCATACATCCATTCTTAGCACAAAACAAATTGACAATCGAAGACGTCGACCATTTGATATTTCATCCTGGAGGTAAGAAAATTGTGGCTACAATAGAAGAGTTGTTTGGGGTATTGGGTAAAAATATTGATTATACAAAAGCAGTTTTAAAGGAATACGGCAATATGTCTAGCGCAACTGTTATGTACGTACTCGAAAAGTTCATGAAGGACAATCCTAAGAAAGGAGATATTGGTATGATGCTAAGTTTTGGACCGGGCTTCACTGCCCAAAGACTTTTACTGAAATGGTAAGAGAATTCGAAAACAAAAATGAATGGGCAATCGTTCTCGGTGGATCGAGCGGACTGGGTATAGCAAGCGCCAAAAAACTAGCGGCTCACGGCATGAACCTATGCCTGGTATACCGAAGTCTTAAAACAGATATAGCTGATCTTGAAAAGACCTTTTCGGCGATAGCCTTGACCAATAATATCCAACTAATTCACTTCAATTCAGATATTGTGAAAGTTGAAAAGCGAGACGCAGTACTCGCAGCCCTTAAAAAAAAATTGGGCACCGCAGGAAAAGTAAAAATCTTATTACACAGTATTGCCAAAGGAAATTTAAAACCCATGCATGGTACCGAAACTCCAGGCTTGCAAAATGATGATTTTCATTTAACGATTGAAAACATGGGCATCAGTTTGTACGATTGGACTAAAAATATTTTTGAGCAAAATATTTTTGCCAAAGACGCACGTGTATTAAGTTTTACCAGTGAAGGCAATAAAAAGGCGTGGAAAAATTATGCAGCGGTCTCTGCAGCTAAAGTGGTTTTAGAATCCATTAGTCGAAACATCGCGCTAGAATTTGCCTCCGAAGGTATCCGAGCTAATTGTATTGAAGCAGGCGTAACCGACACTGCCTCTTTGCGCATGATTCCGGGTAGCGATGTGCTCAAAGCACACAGTATAAAAAGAAATCCTTTCCAACGACTAACCACCCCGGAAGATGTTGCCAATGTGGTTTATCTAATGGCCAAAGAAGAAGCAAAATGGATCAATGGCGCAATTATACCAGTAAACGGAGGAGAACACCTGTCCTAATATGAAGTCAAAAGAAATCTTAGCACTACTACCCTATCAAGAGCCATTCTTGTTTGTCGACGAGATCCTTTCGGTCAGCGCAGACTCTATAGTGGGTACCTATACATACGACAAAACGCTACCATTTTACCAAGGTCACTTCAAAAAAAACCCCGTCACACCGGGCGTTATCTTGACTGAAACAATGGCGCAAATAGGATTAGTTTCACTAGGGATTTACTTAATAAGTTCAGAAACTGAGTCCACAGTGCAAAATAAAGAAGCAATAGAAATAGCATTTACATCAGCGGATGTGAATTTTTTCTTACCGGTATATCCCGGGGAAAAAGTAACCGTGAAAAGTGAAAAACAATATTTTCGATTCAATAAGCTAAAGTGCAAAGTGCAACTCTTTAATGATCAAGAAGAATTGGTTTGCCGAGGAACATTAACAGGAATGATGAAAAAATAGGATGAAAAAAAGAGTCGTCATAACCGGTTTAGGTGTAGTAGCCCCAAACGGAATTGGAAAGGAAGCTTTTAGTAAAGCGCTCAAAGCTGGAAAATCAGGCATACAATTTTTCCCAGAACTAAAAGAACTAAAATTCTCTTGTTGCATCGGTGGGGTGCCTAAAATATCAGAAGATAAAAAACGGGAATACTTTACGGAGCTACAACTAAGGGACTTTAACAGCTCTGGTATTCTATATGGCTGTATCGCCGGCATAGATGCTTGGAAGGATTCCGGACTAGAAATCTCCAAAGAACTTGACTACGACAGCGGAACCATTTTTGGAACAGGGACTTCCGGTGTAGAGAAATTTAGAGACTGTGTTTACAAGTTAGATGCGGGAAAAGTAAAACACCTAGGAAGTACCGCCGTAGCCCAAACAATGGCTAGTGGAGTTAGTGCATATCTGAGCGGTATTATTGGTCTAGGTAATCAAGTAACCACCAACTCCTCGGCCTGCACTACCGGGACCGAAGCAATCTTAATGGGTTACGACCGTCTCATGGCAGGGCAAGCCAAACGTATGCTCGTCGGAAGTTGTAGCGATCACGGCGCTTATATATGGGGAGGGTTCGATGCTATGCGTGTACTAACGTACAAACACAACGACAGTCCAGAAAAAGGCTCAAGACCAATGAGTGCTTCTGCATCAGGATTTGTTCCTGGTAGCGGAGCAGGTGCATTATTACTTGAAACCTTAGAAAGCGCCCTAGACCGCAAGGCCACTATATATGCCGAAGTACTGGGCGGCAATGTTAATTCTGGAGGACAACGAAAAAGCGGATCTATGACCGCGCCAAATTCCACAGCCGTTCAACGTTGTATAGCAGATGCCATTAAAAATGCTGGTGTCAAGGCGAAAGATATAGATACCATCAATGGACACCTAACCGCTACCAGTAAAGATTTTACCGAGATAGAAAATTGGAGTCAGGCTCTAGGTTTAAAAGGAGCCAACTTCCCCTATGTCAATTCACTGAAATCTATGGTGGGTCATTGCTTAGCAGCGGCAGGATCTATTGAGTCTGTAGCCTCCGTCTTACAAATCCACGAAGATTTCATTTTTCCCAATACCAACTGCGAGGATCTAAATCCAGAAATAAGTACCTTGATTTCGGCCAATCGTATCCCACAAGTAGTAATCAAAAAAGAAGTGAACCTGCTGGCCAAAGCCAGCTTTGGATTTGGAGATGTAAACGCTTGCCTAATATTTAAAAAGTACTTGAAATAATGACTAAGAAAGAACAACTACTGAGCGATCTCAAAGAGATCGTAAAACCATACATTCAGAATCAAGAAGCATTTGAAAACTTAGCAGAAAGCACTGACTTTATCAATGACCTAAAAATAAATTCTGCCAATTTAGTAGATATCGTCCTTGATATCGAAGATAAATTTGATATTGAAATCGATAATGATTCTATGGATCAAATGCTCAACGTTAGAGCAGCGATTAAAATTATCGAAGAAAAATTGACTAAAGAATGATTGGTAACGACATTGTGGATCTGAAGCGAGCGCAAATAGATTCCAATTGGAAGCACCCTGGATTCCAGCAAAAATTATTTGGTGAAGATGAGCGCAGGCTCATTGGCAATGCCAGTGATCCCTTTCAACTCATTTGGCGTTTGTGGAGTATGAAAGAAAGCGCTTACAAGCTATTCATACAAGAAGGGGGGGCATGTTTTTTCAATCCCAGCAAACTAGCTTGCCAATTATTTGACCTGCAAAATGGCAGTGTACAATTAGACAAGCAGGAATACCACACCTATAGCACTAGCAATACTGAATACATTTTTAGCAGCGCACAAGTCAAATGCAGGCAATTGCTGGAGCACAGTTGTATTCTGCCTTTGGATCAATATGCATACCAAGCACAAAGTAACTTGACCAAAAAAAGACTACTACAATACGTCGCTAACAATAATAAAATAAGAGTAGCTGATCTAAGCATAAGGAAAACCGATAGTGGTGTGCCACAGATATTTTTCTACAATAAAAAACTACCTGCTTCAATTTCCCTAACCCACCACGGAAATTATGGAGCTTTCTCCATCCTCAATTAAATTAGAAATAAACAGTTCAACGCGTAAAACGCAAATGAGCTTTTCGATTTTTAATAGTTATTGGATAGACGGGCTTTCTTTTACTTTTCAGAATAACTAAAACTCTCAGTTAATCGTATAAACTTTACGGTATATCTCATCATCAATAACTTCTTGATATTTCTCTTTAAATAAATCCATGAAATCATCATAAGCCACGCCAAGAGTATGTGATTCATCATAGTGTTCGGGGCTTGTATAAGAACTTACAAGAGCATACTGGTGTATATTATTCGAGGAGCCATCTTTAGACTTCACCTTTAAGACCGTATAATTTTTACCATATCCAGCATCAATAAAAAAAGCATTTAATTTCTCTACATCGATAAGATATTCTTCTTCAGAAAGAGTTGATGGAAGGTCAAATAAGTGAATACTCATTTGAGAGACATCATTCTCAACCTTTGTTAAATTAAGTGCGTTAACAGAACTGTTTTCTTGAGAATTACATGCCGTTAAAAAAGCTATCAAGCAGAATACATATAGATTTTTCATTTTTTTACATTTAGTTGATTCAAAAACAGTCATTGTGAATGAGTCGATATCTGTTTTTTGAAATCAAACGACTATGATCATATTAGTTAGGTTAAAGATGCTTGAAGAGAATATATCTCATTACTGAACATAATTGACACTTTTAAAAATACCAAATTGATAATTCCTAACTTAAAGAAATGAAAAAAGCATTTTTAATTTTATTAATATTTCCAATTTTAAGTTCGTGCAGTAAATCTGATTCAAGCTCTAAAGTAGATTTCCCTAACTATATTGATGCAAAAAATTTAAGAATATTTGCTAGAGAAGGTGTGAGTATTGATTTCCTAAACAATGTTGGAGAAGCTTACACAGAAATGTTTAATGAGAACTCTAATATTGATTCAGTGATGCGATCATATTACTTGTCCATATCAGAAGAAGAATATGTTTATCAAAGGGTTGGAGTAGATGGTATGGCAAGCAATTCAAATTTTGATCCTGGTGAACCTACAAATCCATATGGAGATAATGCAACTGATTATATTTGGGAAATGGATTCCGGCGGGGAGGATCAAATAGGCGAACTAATAGAACACCTTTTACATACTGTAACAAATGTGATTCTCTATTTGGCATATCCTAACGATTGGGATTACAACAAGTCTTCTTCAGCGATATCTCTAGCTATGCAGGAAGCAATTGATAAAGGGATTTATGATATTTCTAGTTATGATGATTTAAAAAATGATAATGATGCCTATACAAAAATTTTAACGCAAGAATATGCCTACTGGTTAATTTTAGCAGAATGGGACTATTATGTGATTACTGGTAAGAAAATGGATGGAATGTCTGGTAATGAGGAATTTATTCTTGGTACCCCGGCGGAGATTTCTGCCCAGCTTCCATTGGGACATCAACTTTATAAATATTATGTTGAGAAGATTTTGTCAATTCCTGATGAGCAAAAAATTATTTCTTTATTTCCGTAATATTATTTTTTCTAATCGCTCATATTCTTCTATTTTATTCACCTTACTAGTTAGTCATATCCATTTATTTTAGATCAGACTCTCAAAGTAAGTTGATTAGAGCCTTAACCTCTGGGGCTTAAAAAGCGAGTTTCCCTTCTACTATTTGTTTAATAATACTGGCAAGTTTAAAATCCAGAGATGTAACACCCCCAACATCGTGTGTTGTGAGTTTTATATTTAAAGTATTAAAAGAATTTGTCCATTCCGGATGATGATTTAATGATTCGCATTCAAAAGCAATTCTATTAATTACAGAAATACAGACTTTAAAATTGTCAAATTTAAAATCAGCATGTAAAAAATTATCATAAAAACCCCAACCTGGTAAAAATTTTAATTCTTTTTCGATTTCAAAATCTGTTAATTTCTTCATCCAACGAATGTAGGAATATCCTACTCTTCTAAATCAGGCACAACTATACTGCTGGTTATAATTTAATCATGAATCAGAGAGTGCAATTCTCTGATTCATGATAGTTACCTATATAATTAGGTATAAACATAGAACTGGCATGAGAAAAATATTCGGGTAATGAGAGAATACGAGTAAACACAATATTGGCTTAAAAACATACAGCATCAACGATCAGATATCCATTATCATTGACGCTATCCACATCACAATTACCAATATCTTGATTGAAAGATGAGTTACCAAACATAGCTTCATTGCAAAGCTTATCTTCGATCTCGAAAAAGAGAACAAGTTGCATCCAGATAATCCCTTTAATAAAAATTACAACTTTAATGAGCTCACTGAATCTCATCCTAAGCTGTCAACATTCGTTATACCTGGCAGGTCTGAGCGAAAAAGTATAGATTTTAGTAGACCAGAGGCTGTCATTGCTCTTAACACAGCCCTGCTTAAAAAAACGTTTGATATTAATTGGAAACTTAAACCCGGTAACCTATGCCCGGCTGTTCCTGGCAGGCTAGACTACCTATTTTATGCTAAAGATCTTTTGGGCGATCAAAAAAGCCGGAACGTAAACTTGCTAGACATTGGAACCGGAGCTTCCTTAATCTACCCTCTACTCGCAACTGCTGCGTTTAATTGGAACTGTACAGCAAGCGAAGTGGATGAAGAATCCCTTGATTTTGCAAAAAATATTTTGCTGCTTAACCCCAAATTAAAGACCACAACACTAAGAGGCCAACCGTTTAAAAGTAAAATATTAGAGCGTATTGTAGAAGAAAACGACTACTTTGACTTGGTGATTTGCAACCCCCCTTTCCACAAAACACAATCAGACGCAGAGAAACAGAATATTCGTAAAAATAAGAACCTCCACAATAAGAAAACTCTTGCCCATAATTTTGGTGGAAATTCAAATGAACTTTGGTACAAAGGGGGGGAAGTAGCTTTTATTAAAGCAATGGCTTTAGAGAGTCCCCGTTTCAAAATGCAAGTCGAATGGTTTACCTGCCTGGTTTCTAATGCTGAGCATATAAAAAATTTAAAACGCTGCATTATGAAATCCAAGCCCACAGAGATCCGAATCGTGGAAATGGCACAGGGGAATAAACAATCTCGGTTCATCGCATGGACCTTTAAATAATTAAAGTACAAAACACAACAGATTATAAAATAATTGGCTTTTTAAATCTCAATTATTAAAACATACGTAAACCATAATGTTTTTCTCAGACACTTCTGAGTTTCTGAGAAATAAAGAAGTCCCGCATGTGCGGGACTTCTTTCAATATTTTAATTTTATTGTTAAATAGAGCTGAGTTTATTACAAAGACGGTAATCCATTAGATATTGATGATATTGGAGCAATACTATAGTTTTCTGTTTTAAAGTTTATAAGATTTGGGTGTGCAACGATACCCTTCCATAAGTCTGAAACTAAATAAGCATCAACACTCTGTTGGTCGGTGAAATAATATACACCTCCAAAAACTCCTCTTTCAAGATTTCCAATAAATGATTTACCGATAAGTCCATTGATTTTACCCGGAGCAAAATTTCCAACTACATCACTCCCTAATTGAGCATGAGCTTCTAAACCCATCTCTGAAAGCTCATAGTTCACTACTAGCAGCTGGTTTGCAGTATTAAGATCGGCTTTAGTTGATGTTTTTCTTGTATCAGCAAAACCATTCGAAACATTAGAAATAGCCGCAATAGAATAACTTTCATTTTTAAAATTTACAAGATTTGGATGCGCAACAATACCCTTCCATAAATCCGAAGCTAAGTAATCATCAACGCTCTCTTGGTCTGTGAAATAATATACACCTCCAAAAACACCTCTTTCAATATTTCCAATAAACGTTTTGCCAATAAGTCCATTAATTTTACCTGGTGCAAAATTACCGACCACATCACTACCCAATTGAGCGTGATCTTCTAAACTCATATCTGAAAGCTCATAATTCACAACTAGAACTTGCATTTGAGGCGCATCTACAATATCTATTTGAGCTTCGTTACTTTGGTTGCAGCTCATAAAAACTGCTACGATTAAGAAAGATAATATTTTTTTCATTTTCATTTTTTATTAGGTATCAATTTACGAAATTGTTCCTAATAAAAATTTAAATATGGCCCCTCCTTTATCTCAAATCTCTCAATCATCTATTTCACGATGCGAATTATTGAGAATTAAGCAGCAAAGTGATAATATTAAAACTTAATTGAATTCAAAGTAAATTTTTATAATTTGACTTCTATACACATCCTCTTCTTTCAAATTTTCATTAATACATTTAACTTTAAGGGAATTTTTAGTTCTATTTATTTATGAGTAAGTCACTATCATAATAAAAGAGAGAAGTAAAAGGAATCTTGGGTAAATAAAAAGCTACTATGAAAAAACTAACTAAGTTGCTCTTCGCTATATCGCTAATAATAATTACATCAGTCAGTGTAAATGCTCAAAGAGGGAGAAAATCAATTCCTATTTTTAAAGATGGTGAAGCGCAGGTAGTTAATAGATTCAAGAATTCTAAAAAGTGGATTCGTCATGATTTATGGGTTGAAACGGAGTTTGATACCGATGGTGACGGGAAGTTAGATCGAATGCATGTCGCCGTAACAAGGCCTTATCAAACAGACAGCGAGGGACTTAAGTTGCCGGTGATCTATGTTTCTAGTCCCTATTTTGCAGGTGTAGCCGCTCCTGTTGAAGGTTTATTTTGGGACGTGAAGCATGAGCTTGGCTTTGCTGGAAAAGAACATCTACATCCAGAGGTAGTTAGAACTGGTAAAAGACCCATTATTTCAAATTCGCATATTAAAAAATGGGTGCCTCGTGGTTACATTGTAGTACACTCATCTTCTCCTGGAACAGGGTTATCACAAGGAGCACCTACAGTAGGCGGAGACAATGAATCGTTAGCACCAAAAGCCGTAATTGACTGGTTGTGTGGTCGTATTCCAGGATACACCTCACCCGATGGCGATGAAATTGTAATTGCTTTTTGGTCCACTGGAAAAGTAGGAATGACCGGCACCTCCTACAACGGAACCATACCCTTGGCTGCTGCAACGACAGGAGTTCCTGGCCTAGAGGCAATTATCCCTATAGCCCCTAACACATCCTACTATCACTACTACCGCTCGAATGGTTTAGTACGATCTCCAGGAGGCTATTTAGGTGAGGATATCGATGTCCTGTATGAATTCATTCATAGTGGAGATGAGTCAAAACGAGCCTTCAATAATGCTACCGTTAGAGATACAGAAATGAAGAACGGTATGGACAGAATCACAGGCGATTATAATGACTTCTGGGCCGGACGAGATTATTTAAATGATATGGGGCCAATGAAAGCAGCCATGTTGATGTCCCATGGATTTAACGATTGGAATGTGATGCCTGAGCACAGTTACAGAATATACAAAGCAGCGAAAGAAAAAGGGCTATCGACTCAAATATACTACCACCAAAACGGTCATGGTGGCCCGCCTCCCATGACCTTAATGAACCGTTGGTTTACCAGATACCTTCATGGAATAGAAAATGGAGTTGAGCAAGACAAGAAAGCATGGATAGTGCGTGAAAATGACAAGAGAAAAAACCCAACACCGTACCAAGATTATCCAAACCCTGAGGCAACAGAGGTCATATTGCACTTGACTAAAGGGGCGCCTGAAACCGGAATGCTACGTATTGATAAATCGATCCATCAAGGAATTGAGCAATTGGTGGATGATTATTCTTTTTCAGGCTCTTCACTCGCACAAGCAGAAAGAAATAATCACAGATTACTTTATGTGACTCCTCCATTGACAGAACCTGTTCATATTTCAGGCACGGCTCAAGTGAGCATAACACTTTCTATTAGTAAACCCGCGGCAAATCTCTCTATTTGGTTGATTTCACTACCTTGGACGGAAGGACGAAAGTCAAAAATGACTGATAATATCATCACTCGCGGCTGGGCAGATCCTCAAAATCACCGCTCAATAACCCAAAGTGAACCCTTAGAAGCTGGTAAGTTTTATGAGATAAGTTTTGATTTAATGCCGGATGATCAGATTATTCCAAAGGGCCAACAAATAGGTCTAATGGTGTTTTCAAGTGACAAAGAATTTACACTATGGCCTGAGCCAGGAACAGAAATTAATGTGGACTTGGATGCAACAACCCTCACCTTGCCTATTGTGGGAGGAATTAAATTATTTACTAATGCCATAAAAGCGAAGTAGTGAATTTGAAACGCTAGATGGACCAAGTTGAGACGCTAAAATCCGCTGGATTTTCGCCCCGTATTAATCATAGTCGAGCCGTTAGCGCCAATTTAAAACATATAGAATGAAATCAATATTCGTAATGAAATGAAGAAATTTTTAGAAACACTAACCAACGGAAATTAAACTGCTACCTCTCAAACTTATTATTCGAATCTTGCAAATGTGTCCAACTAATTGAACAAAAACGAGTATAATTTGAAATTACTCCTTTATTTTGACGAAGACACCTCTCTTGCTTTTCTTGCTACTATAAAGCTCTGAATAAAGATAACCATGGCCCAAATAGTAGATACCATCATTAGAATTACACGAGCTGTTGCAAGCAAATTTGACCGTTCTAAAGTACCCAAAAGAGGTTTTATTAGCCCTAACAATATCATAAATGTTAATAGAACGGCAATGTGAGATGCCATTTTATTTTCTTTTTTAACGCCATTATTAAACGCTAACAGGATTACTCCAATAATTACTGGAATCAAAGCTGTAATAGCTTTAGAATCTGAATCAATATACCCCCAAGAACCAACAATTATTAATGTAAAGGCATTAATAAGACTTACTGAATTAGCTTTCATTTAATTTAAATTTTAGATTATTGATTAAAACTCTTTTTAGCTACCCAAAAATAGAAAAGTAGCAAGAACTGGTTCATATTTCAGCACTTCATTAAACTTCATGGACAAGTTCCCCAAATTGGCTTTTTAGATCCGGCCAATGGACTTCCTATTGCAAAATTACTAGGTTCTAAAGTAATGGTAGTAACACACCAAGTTTTTAAATCTTTATTGAATGAAACTGCGTCATGAAACATACTTTTCATATTTGTTACTTGGCTAACATCCCAGCTCCCAATATTTTGATTAAAGAGTTGTGTATACTCAAACATATAACCCATATCAGTCACTGCTGCAGTATTCCATGAGCCTATATTTTGATTAAAAGTAGTAGCACCATAAAACATGCTATTCATATCAGTTACTAATGCCGTATTCCATGAAGAAATATTTCCATTAAAAGAAGAGGCTCCAGAAAACATCCAGCCCATATCAGTCACTGCTGAGGTATTCCATGAACCTATATTTTGATTAAAAGCAGTAGCACCATAAAACACGTACCGCATATCAGTCACTGCAGCGGTATTCCAACTACTTCCACTAGTATTAATATTTTGATTAAAGGATGAGGCTCCGTTAAACATTGTCCACATTGAAGTAACAAGAGACGTGTTCCAAGAGGATATATCTTGATTAAAAGCAGTAGCACTATTAAACATATAACCCATATCAGTCACTGCTGAGGTATTCCATAAACCTATATTTTGATTAAAAGCAGTAGCACCATAAAACATGCTATTCATATCATTTACTAATGCCGTATTCCATGAAGAAATATTTCCATTAAAAGAAGAGGCGTCTCTAAACATGG
>MDTF01006334.1_pt1 | contig 16819 bp, 14 predicted proteins | sample 811191 | NCBI WGS metagenome assembly MDTF01 (sample SAMN05326649, study PRJNA326480) | marine metagenome | isolation source: seawater | place: Southern Ocean | collected 2011 | reverse complement strand
TGATGTTATACCTCATGTTGATTTTATATTTCATTTGGCGGGAGAAAATAGAACTGAAGACTTAAAAGATTTTGAAAAAAATAATGTTTTTTTTACTAAATCGCTATGTAAGTTGGTCAAAGAGTCTAATAGACATATTCCAATTGTTTTTGCATCATCAATTCAAGTTGAACTTGATAATCCTTATGGAAAAAGTAAGCTTTCAGCTGAATTAACTCTTGAAAAACTAGCAAGAGAAACTGGAAGCCCTGTCCATATATACCGTTTGCCCAATATATTTGGAAAGTGGTGTAAACCAAATTATAATTCGGTAGTTTCAACATTTTGCTATAACATTTTAAACAATCTTCCTATAAAGATTAGTAACAAATCTTCCTCGTTGAAATTAGTGCATATAGACTCTTTAGTGGATGATTTTCTTAAAATTCTCAACAATGATATAAAGGGTTTTTTAAGAGTAGATATCGAGCCTCAATATGAAACCACTCTTGGAGACCTAGCAAGCTTAATTTATTCATTTAAGGAGAGTAGAAATAATTTAATTATTGAGGATGTTGGTGTGGGATTTGTACGTGATCTTTATTCTACTTATATTAGCTTTTTAGAACCCAATAAATTTGTATATAACTTGCCATCATATCGCGATGATAGAGGGGTATTTGTTGAAATGTTAAAAACATTTAATAGTGGTCAATTCTCCTATTTTACTGCTCTGCCAGGTATTACGAGAGGGGGTCATTATCATCATACAAAAACTGAAAAATTTTTAGTAATTAAAGGTGATGCATGTTTTAGATTTAAAAATATTATTTCAAATGAATCTTATGAAGTTATTTCATCTGGTTTGATACCTCAAGTTGTAGAGACTGTTCCAGGCTGGTCTCATGATATTACCAATATAGGAAATGATGAAATGATAGTAATGCTTTGGGCTAATGAAATATATAATCGTGATTTTCCTGACACAATTACATATGAGGTTTAGATGAAAAAAATGAAAGTCATGACTATTTTTGGTACTAGACCAGAAATTATTCGCTTATCAAGAACTATCGCAAAACTTGATAAATATACTGATCATAAAACTGTACATACTGGGCAAAATTATGATTTTGAGTTGAATGAAATCTTTTTTAATGATCTTGATATTCGAAAGCCTGATTACTTTCTAAATGCTGCCGGAAAAAATGGCTCTGAAACCATTGGTAATGTTATTATTGAAGTTGATAAAGTTTTAGATAAAGTCAAGCCTGACGCAATATTGATCCTAGGTGATACAAATAGTTCCATGGCTGCAATCCCTGCTAAGAGAAAAAAGATTCCTATTTTTCATATGGAGGCTGGGAATCGATGTTTTGACCAGAGAGTTCCAGAGGAAATTAATAGACGTATTGTCGACCATACTTCAGATATTAACCTACCTTATAGTTCTATAGCTCGTGAATACCTTTTGAGAGAGGGGTTAGACCCTGATATGGTTATTAAAACAGGTAGTCCAATGAATGAAGTATTAAGCTACTATATTGACGGTATTAAATCTTCTGATATTCTTGATAGATTAAAACTTACTAAGGAAAATTTTTTCTTAGTAAGTGCTCATAGAGAAGAAAATATTGACTCAGACATCAATTTTGATAAATTTATTAGTACTCTTAATTCTATTTCTGAGGCATATAATTTGCCAGTTATTGTTTCATCACACCCAAGAACTCAAAAAAAGATAGATAAGTTAAAAACTCCTTTCCATAAAAATGTTCGCTTACTAAAGCCACTTGGATTTAAAGATTATAATAAATTACAACTATCATCAAAAGTTGTTCTTTCTGATAGTGGAACAATAAATGAGGAGTCATCTATTCTAAATTTTCCAGCTTTAAATATACGTGAGGCTCATGAAAGACCAGAGGGAATGGAAGAAGCTTCAGTAATGATGGTTGGCCTTAATAAAAAATTAATTATGCAATCTATGGAAATCCTATTTGATCAATCTCGTGGAGATGATAGGCAGCTAAATCTGGTGCATGATTACTCCACATCAAATGTATCTGATAAGATAGTTAGAATAATTTACAGTTATAAAGATTATGTTAATCGAAAAGTTTGGAAAAAATATTAGTAAAAATAAAATACTTATTGTTACTGAGTGTTTTTATCCAGAAGAGTTTAAGATAAATGACATTGCCTTCTCATGGAAAGAAAAGGGTTATGATGTTGACGTAATAACTTTGTTTCCAACATACCCTATTGGAAAGGTTTTCAATGGCTATAAAAATAGACTTTTTTATAGAGAGACTGTTAAGGGCGTTTCAGTTATAAGATTACGAGCAGTTACTGGCTATAAAAATAGCTTGTTTAAGAAAATTCTAAAATACTGTAACTTTATGATATTAGGAAGTATTGTAAGTATCTTTATAGGAAGAAAGTATGACTATATCTTTGGGTTTAATATGGGAGCACTAACAAGTATGATCCCTGCAGTTGTTGCTAAAAGACTATATAAAAAACCACTAATGATTTGGTCTCAAGATCTTTGGCCTGACAGCGTATATGCGTATGGGTTTAAAAAATCTAAAGCTTTAAACTATGTTCTAGATTTTATTGTTAAATATGTTTATAGGAGTGCTAATTTAATTGCAATAACTGGTAAAGGCTTTGAATCTAGACTTTCTGAATATATTTCTAGTAAAACTATTATTAGCTATATGCCTAATTGGGCTGATGATATAGATATGTCTGTTGAGCCAATTATTTTAAGTTCTAAAGACTTGATACAGTTTACATTTGCTGGAAATATTGGAAAAGTTCAAAATTTAGAGAATATAATAAAAGCTTTTTGCTCCTTGCCAGAGGAGATTCAAGTACAAGCGCAATTTAACATAATTGGAGATGGCTCAAATTTAAATAGATTAAAGTTATTATTTCAAAAAAATAAAAAAATTATTTTTCATGGTAAGAAAAATCGTCAAGATATGGCAAAATATTATAAAGCAAGTGATTTTTTAATTGTTTCTTTAATAGATAAGCCAATTTTTTCAATTACAGTTCCTGCTAAAACTCAAACTTATATTGCCGCGAAAAAGCCTATATTAGGTTTTATTAATGGTGATACTGCAGATCTTATACATGATAATAATCTTGGGCTTTGTGCAGAGCCTTCAAATATTTTAAACATTGCAGAAATTTACTCAACATGTATTAAGATGACCCCGATTGAAAGAGAGTCTTTTACTTTTAATAATGATTTTTTATTGCAAGAAGTTTTTAATAAAGAAAGAACAATTAATGGTTTATTACAAACTCTTATTTCCTCTAATCGTTATTAATAAATTTTAAGATTATAATATGAAGCGTATTTTTGACTTATTAACTAGTCTAACTCTTTTAATGGTGCTTGTTCTTCCATTAATGATTATTGCAATTGTAGTGAAAATTACTTCAAAAGGTACTATACTGTTTTGGTCTGAACGAATTGGGTGTAATAATAAAATTTTTAATATGCCTAAGTTTCGAACCATGAAAACTAATACTCCAAATAAGGCCACTCATCTCTTGAAAAAACCTGACTACTTCATTACTCCATTTGGACTATTGCTTAGGAGGTTTAGTGTGGATGAACTTCCACAATTATTTTCAATTATTAAGGGTGATATGAGTTTTGTCGGGCCAAGGCCTGCACTATTTAATCAAAATGACTTGATAGAAATGCGAAATTTAGAAAAAATAAATACTCTTATCCCTGGGCTAACTGGTTGGGCCCAAGTAAATGGAAGGGATGGGCTATCAATGCATCAAAAAGTTTCTTTAGACAAAGAGTATATGGAAAATCAATCTTTTTGGTTTGATCTAAAAATTATATGGACCACTTTAATTAAAACTATTAAAAATCAAGATGTTTCTCACTAAATTAAAATGATGAAGGTGAATATAAATTGATTAAAAATATACTTTATGCCATAACAAGCTGGTCAAGAACTTCTAAGCAATTGTTTATGATTAGTATAGATTCAGTTGCTTTAGTTATTATTTTATTAACATCATTTTCTCTAAGATTTGGCATAATATATTTGCCAGAACAAGATATGATTTGGGCAGTATTTTTAGCTCCAATTATTGGAATTCCAATTTTTTATACTTTTCGATTGTACCGTTTAGTTATTCGTTACATTGGTTTAAGAAGTTTATGGGATATTATTCAAGCTGTTAGTTTATATGCATCAATCTGGGGGTTACTAATTTATATGATGGCAATTGATATGAGCTTTGAATCAGTTGAAGGTATTCCTAGGTCAGTCATTTTAATAAATTGGATGCTAAGTATAATAGTTATTGGAGGTTTAAGAATATTAGCATACTGGGTTTTTACTAGTATAAATACTAAAAAAAATGTGATCATTTATGGAGCTGGTTCTGCAGGTAGACAGTTAGCAGTCGCCCTTACGCAGTCAGATGAATATAGAGTCGCATGTTTTATTGATGATTCAATAGTAAATCAAGATCACTCTATTAATGGTATTGAGATTTATCCAATAAAACTTATTAAAAAATTAATTGCTCAAAAAGATATAAGTGAAATTTTAATTGCTATTCCTTCACTATCTCGAATACGTCGTCAACAAATAATTGAATCTTTAGAGACTTATCAAATTACTGTTCGATCATTACCAGGCCTTGCAGAATTGGTTAGAGGCCAGCTAAAAATTGATGATCTAAGAAAAATTGATATCAAAGATTTGCTTGGAAGAGCCCCTGTCAAGGCTAACAATAAACTACTTAAAGTTAAAATCGTTGACAAAGTAGTTTTAGTTACTGGAGCTGGTGGGTCAATTGGTTCTGAGTTATCTAGGCAAATACTTTATTTAAAACCCAAAAAGTTGATTCTTTTTGAAGTAAGTGAGGCTGCCTTATATCAAATTGAGCGTGATTTGAATGAAATTTCTAAAAGTGATATTGAAATTTTACCGGTTCTTGGTTCTGTGAGGTACTTCTCAAAACTCGAGAGTACTTTTAAGCAGTACGGTGTTCAGACTGTATATCATGCTGCTGCATATAAACATGTCCCACTAGTTGAGCATAATCAATCAGAAGGAGTTTTAAACAACGCTATTGGAACATGGAGGGCTGCAGAAGCTGCAATAGCCTCTAAAGTTGAAACATTTGTTTTAATTTCTACAGATAAAGCAGTTAGGCCAACAAACACAATGGGAGCTTCAAAGCGAGTATCAGAGTTAATTTTACAGGGGCTTTCTAAAAATCAGAATATTACTTGCTTTACAATGGTTAGGTTTGGTAATGTACTTGATTCAAGTGGCTCAGTAATTCCTTTGTTTAAAAAACAAATTGAGAGCGGAGGTCCAGTTACAGTTACTGATAAAAATATCGTTAGATATTTTATGACTGTTCAAGAGTCGGTTGAGCTGGTTATTCAGGCAGGTGCAATGGGAAAAGGTGGTGATGTTTTTGTTTTAGATATGGGGAGTCCAGTTTTAATTAATGATTTAGCTAAAAAAATTATACGTCTTAGCGGCCTTCAAGTAAAAGATAAACTAAATCCCAATGGAGATATAGAAATTCAATATGTAGGACTTAGGCCTGGTGAAAAGCTTTATGAAGAGTTGCTTGTGGGTGGGAATGTTTCAAAGACAGAGAATTCTTTAATAATGCGTGCAGAAGAAACAATGATAGATTGGAAATTGTTAAAGCACACTTTAGTTGAGTTGGAGGAGGTATCTATAAATTTACAAAATAAGAGAGTTCGAGATATCCTCGTAAAATTAGTTCCAGAGTTTGACCCAAAGTCACCTTCTAATATTGAATTAAAGTAAATTTTTCCTTTAAAGACCAATGATATTAATTTTTTTAGCAAAATAATTAGTAGCATCTAAAAAGCCTTCTACGCTTCCACAATCAAAACGCTTCCCTTTAAATTTATAAGCTATAACCATGCCTTTTTTTGCTTGAACTAACAAAGCATCAGTTATTTGAATTTCTCCATTATTTCCAGGCTGAACATTTTTTAAGATATCAAAAATATCAGGAGTTAAAATATAGCGTCCAATAATTGCATAATTACTTGGAGCATCAGCAGGCTTAGGTTTTTCTACCATGTCAGTTACCCTAAAAGTGTCATTAGAGCCTTCTATTAAATCACCAGTTATAATCCCATACTTATCACTTTCAGAAATAGATATTTCTTCAATCGCGATTATTGAACAATGGTATTTGTTATAAACTTCAATCATTTGTGATAAGACACTATCCCCATTATAATCACATAAATCATCTGCTAAAATTACAGCAAAAGCCTCATTTCCAATTAATGGCTGGCCTGTCAAAATCGCATGACCTAGTCCAAGCATTTGCTGCTGTCTTACGTATGTAAAAGTTGATTTTTCAATAACTTTTTTTATTTCTTCCAAGTAATGTTCTTTTGGAGTATCTTTTAACTGCGCCTCAAGTTCAAATGAGTTATCAAAATGATCCTCAATTGAGCGTTTACCTCTTCCAGTTACAATAGCCATATTTGTTATATTTGAATCTAAAGCCTCCTCCACTGCATATTGTAGTAGTGGTTTCGTTAGTATTGGAAGCATTTCTTTGGGTACAGCTTTCGTCGCAGGTAAAAAACGAGTTCCATATCCTGCAGCAGGAAAAAGACATTTATTAATCATATTATTATTTGGTAGTTTAATAGTAACTTACAAAAATATAGTTATACATTATTCAGTTTGAATTAAGCATAAATTTTTAGATATTAAATCTAATATAACGATATAAGTTTTGTAGCGGGTACTTGAGAAATTAATTTTATTATATAATTTAAAGTATGATAAGAAAATTCAACACTATTAAAATTATATTTTTTTAAAAATGTAATTAAAACCAGTAAATTAAATCGTTTCTGATAGGGGGAATAATAAAAAAATGTTAATAAGAAATCTACCATCAGTATTAATAAAGCTTTTTATGCCCCCTATATTTTCAAAATTTATTGTGCATCTCTACCGATATTATTTACAAAAATCTTTCAGTGTTAATTCTTTAGATCTAAATCTTCAAAAATACCTTAATAAAGATAATGGTTTTTTTATTGAAATGGGAGCAAATAATGGAATAGATCAGTCAAATACTTTTTTGCTTGAAATAAAGAAGAACTGGAAAGGTGTGTTAGTCGAGCCATCACCAAATAAATTTTTTGATTGTGTTAGAACCCGCAGTAAAAATAATCATTTTTTCTGTAATGCATGCGTAAGTTTTGATTATAAAGAAATGTTTGTGCCAATGATTTATGCAGATTTAATGTCTGTCTCAAGAGGACTAGAAACTGACTTGGAAGATATAAATGAACACCTTAAATCATCAGTGGGACTTCATTTAAATAAAAATGAACAACAAATAGAATATGGAGCTAGTGCAAAGACTTTAACAAAAATTTTACAAGAAGCTAAAGCGCCAAGACATATAGATTTTTTTTCTTTAGATGTTGAAGGATCTGAAATATCTGTTCTGAAAGGGTTAGATTTTAAAAAATATAAAATTAAGTATATTTTAGTCGAATGCAGAGATTTTGAAAAAATGGAAATTTATCTAAATTCAAAAAAATATATATTTCTAGAAAAGATGACTAACCATGACTATCTTTTTTGCTTGAATGATCAAATTCATTAGTTATTCTGCATAACAATTAATTTCTCATTAGTTGGGACTTTTACAAATTCTGGCATTTCATGACGACACATTTTTTGGTAGTTTTCAGGCACTGTTCTTAATAAAATTTGAAAATACACATCAGAATCTTGAGTGACAAAATAGTCATTTTCTTCTAACAAAATTAGTCCAGTAGATTTTTCAATCGATTTAAGTGATTTTGAAGTAAAGTAAAGAGTATGTTCAGGCGGTTTATATTGAAATGGTATCAGTGTGTCTGAAAAAACAGTTGTAAATATAATTAGACCTTTTGGGGATAGTTTTTTCTTAAGTAATGATAAGGTTTCAATTGGATCGACTAAGTGCTCTAAGACACCCCACATAGTTATTAAGTCATATTGATTTTCTTCTTCTGTATTCCAAGATGTCCGAGTCTCGTCAGTTTCATCAATAATATGTTTATCATAGCCAAAGCTATTTAGATAAGATGAATCTCTACATGTACTAATAAATACATTTTCTATTCCACAACCATAATCTAAAATATTAGATTCTCTAGTGATTGGAAAATTTTCCACGATTTGTTTTAAATTATTCTCATAAATTTTTTTTGCTACTTTATTAGTTCGTAGTATATCCCTATAATGATTGCCATAAAAGCTTCCCAACTCTTTCTCAGTTGGCATAGGGCTACAAAAGTCTAGTCCACATGCTGTACATTTACAAATATTATAACTATTTTTTTCTTTAAATTTAAATGCTTGGGAACCACATATTACACACTCCATAAAACTCTCCAGTTAGAAAATATTAATTTTTTTTACTAAATTTATTTAAACAATAAAATATTTTTAAATAGATATTTTTCCAGATAAATTATACTTAACTATATTATTTTTTTATCTTTAGTTAAATATTTCTTCATCTTAAAATTCATGTTTAAGTTTCTAATAATTTTTTATTGAGAGAAAACAAATAATCAAACTTCTAGTAAAATTTAATTTTTTACCAAATATTAGGTCAGCAGACATTGTTAAATCCTTTTAAGTACGTTTTAAATAAATATCTTTTTGTGTCGCCACTTTATTATGCTTATGGTAATGCTTCAGAAGAGATTCTTTGGGCATATGCAAGAGCCAAATTATTAGACCGTAAATTGGTTATCATTGCACCTGCCCGATATACACAAGTTTTGGGCTATACTATCTGTAATATAGATTTATTTAATTTAGATTTTGGCTATAAGTTTAATTTTTTTGAACTATTACTCACTTATCTTGTTTCTTTTATTATTAACTTAGTTTTCTTTTTGAGCAGACTTTATGCAATAACTGTTAAGAAATTTTTCAATATCAAGTTAAATGAGAGATTTTTCTTCCCAAAGATTGGGCGAAACCTTTATTTTCCAATTTTTAATGATACTAATGGGGACTTAAAAAAATATGAGGAGGATTTAATATTAGAGGTTTTCCAGTCAATAGCTCCCCCAACTGTAAATTTGAATAATAAAGTTTCAGAATCGCTTATTTTTGATGAATTAATGGTGCAAGTAGACTCTAAGTTTGTTTGTTTGCATGTGCGAGATTCTGGTTTCAAAAATGATGCTGGTAGACGTTATTATCGAAATGCTGATATTGATAACTATATTCCTGCAATTAAGATGTTGATTGCAGAAGGTTTTTCAGTAATTAGGATTGGTGACAAGTCAATGCAAAAATGTAACTTTACTCACGATAAGTTCATCCAATTATTTGAGATGAAATCTGATGTTGCTTTATTAGAATTATTAGTAGTTCAACATTGTGAGTTTTATATTGGAATGCAGTCAGGACCATATGATTTAGCACTTCTTTTTCAAAAGCCTATTCTTCTTTTGAATATGTATGCCTGTTTTTTTTGGGGACCTATGAAGCAAATTGATAGAGGTCTTCTTAAAAAAATGATAATTAAAGATATAGGAGAGGTTAATTCATTAAGTAAAAGATTTAACCTGCCTTTTAGATTTAACGATATTTCTAATGTGTTTAAAACGGAAGAAGTAATTTTTATCGAGAACTCACCTTCTGAAGTCTTAACAGCAACTAAACTTTTCTATAATGATTATTTATTGGGATTTAGCAATGAGAGTGAAAGCATTGTTTCTAATAGAAAGTTATATAAGTTAAGCTCTAAAAAAGTTTTAGAGGAATATTTACTACATTCAGAAACTCATTATGATGAATTTACTTTCAGTCGGGCGATTTATCATGAATTAAGTTTTAAGGGAAGTTATTACTGCAATTCTTCTTTAAAAAAAGAGCTTTAGTGAGGTAAAGTATTTTTAAATTTTTCAAAAATAAGGTTAATGAAAAAAAAATTATCAAAAATATTAATATTTAGAATTTCTCTGCATATTTTTCGTTGGTTGTTCTCATCAAATTGGCGTGATTCTTTCAGTTTTATTTATCCTTCTAAGGTAATCTGGCATGATCGGTATTCATGTTTCTTAGCAACATATTTCTATTGGATATTTAAGCCTCTAGCATTATTTTTATTTAATCGAAAAATATTATTTTCAGTTAATAATATTTCTGACGCAATTGGCCATGTTTATCCTGAAGTGGATTACTTATTAAGGTTAAAACAAACTGATGATAAAATTAAAGACAAGTCAATATATTATATCTATCCTAAAAATCCAGTTTTAACTGGTTTTGTTAAAGCAGTTGGTCACTCAATTGAAGTTAAGTTTATATTAAGTGGTTTTCTGCACCTCATAATCTGGCCACTCTTGATGAGATATCCAGAATTGACAATTAGTACTGCGCATGGACCATATAACTACTCGATAGATCATAGTAACAAATTCCTTAAAGTCATATATCCAGATGACCTTTTACTTGGGGATATCTTCAGACTTAGGCAAAAAAAATATTTTCAGTTGAGGGCTCAAACATTAGATTATATCCCCCTAAAAACTACTACTTTATTACCAAATCAGTTAGCTGAAATGATTGGATTATCAAAATATATAGTTATTCAAATTAAAACTGAAAGTATAAATTCTACTTGGCAGCCAATTGATGTTTCTACATATCTTGATACTCTAAAAGAAATAATAAGTCTTGGCTATAAAGTTGTCTTTGCTGGAAGAGAGAAAATGCCTGAGATTTTTGCAAAGTTAGGAGTAATCAATTATTCTGAATCTACAATTGCAACTGCAGTTAATGATTATTTATTGGTGCTAAATTCTAGTGGATGTCTTGCTTCATCTTCTGGATTCTCTTATATTCCAGATGTACTTGATATTCCATTGTTAACAGTTAATAATTATGAGTTGATGCCTGCTTTTCCAGGTAGAAAGACGATTCACATCCCATCATTGCTATCAAAAGATGGGATTCCAATGAAATTTATAGATCAAATTGATATGGTACATCAAGGCTATCTAGCCTATAGTGGATCTCTTTTTGATAAATCTATGGTATGTGAAGATGCGTCATCAGAGGATATACTTTTGGCATTTAGAGAATTGTATATTGTTATTAAAACAGGAGATGCTCCTAAAAGCTCAAAGGAGCAACTATTTTTTAAGAGTAACTCTAAAGATGATTTGACTATTCACTCGTCATGCAATATTTCAGATTCATTCATAAAAAAACATGCAGAAAGATATTAGAGAATCTATATATTTTTTTAATTTCTAGATTAATTTTTATGGTTTAAGGTTAAAGTGCTAGTTATTAGTCCACTAATTTTATTGAGGAATGTTTTAGGAATTTTTCTTTCTATAATAAGATTTTGAAATTCTATTTCAGTTACCTTATTAATACAACTATTATTAATATATATTCTTGAATTTGAGCTAGCTAAAAAATGCATGATTTTTGCTAAGGATAATAAATCAAGTTTAACTCCTGAATAAATGTCAACCTCATTAAGATGTTCTTTACTTTCTATATCAAGAAAAATAGATTTTTTTATTTTATCTACAACATCATTTACATGAATAAAGTCCAACTCATATTTAGAATCTTTTATTTCAATATCCTCCCCATTTATTGCCTTATTAAGAAATAATGGAAAAACTTTTTTAGGGTTATCACCTTCACCAAAAACAACACTAGATATTCTGAAAATTGTAGCTTTTAAACCAACTTTTTTGCATATTGAAGCTAATAGTAATTCACTAGTTAATTTGCTTATACCATATGTATTATCTATTCTTTTAAATGATTGTATATCATGATTTTCTACCCATTTAATTTCACCTGTAGAGACAATACCAACCCATTTGATGTTATTTTTAACTGCAGCATCTATAATGTTTATAGTTCCATTTACATTAATATTTATACAATTTTTAGGATTATCTTCACAATCTGAGACTCTACCAACTGCTGCTAAGTTGATAATCCCATCGCATTCTTTAGAAGCATTGACTAAACTTTCAAGATTTGTAATATCATCTTCAGAATCTAAAAAATTATCGAAAGGCTTACTTTCATTCATGCTGTTGAAAAGGTATTTACCAATAAAGCCAGAAGAACCAGTTATTAGAAGTTTCATTTATAAAACTCAGTAATTTTCGAAATTACAAATTCTACTTTTTTATCTGATAATTCGGGATAAATTGGTAGTGATAATATTTCTCGACACAGTGATTCATTATTTGAAATAGTATTTCCTTCTAATCCAAGAGCTGTATAACAACATAATGGCTGAAAAAAATGCACAAAAACTTCAATACCGTTATTCCGAAGAAAATCAACAAGATCATCTCTTCGCTCTGCACGAATTACATATGAATTAAATACATCATAATAATCTCCATCACTCTCTGGTTTCTTTGGGACAACTAAAGGAAGATCTTTTAGGCAATCATTATATTTTCTTGCTATTTTTCTACGCACTTTATTATTCTTCTCTAAATCATGCAATTTAATATTAACAATGGCTGCTTGAAGATTATCTAGCCTAGTGCTGTATCCATATTCAGCTATATCAGTTTTGTCCGCATTTTGTCCATGATTTCTTAATGATATTAATCTCTTATAGTAAGACTCATTATCTGTGACTATATAGCCACCATCTCCAGCACAATTTAAAGACTTCATTGGGTGAAGACTAAAACACCCTAAATCTCCAAAAGTTCCAGTAAATTTATTTTTAAATTTTGAGCCAACAGACTGAGCACAATCTTCAATCACAACAAGCCCATACTGTTCAGCTATTGCTAAAATTTTTTCCATATCACATGATCTACCATTCAAATGAACAGGAATAATAGCTTTAGTTCTACTTGAAATTCTCTCTTCTATCTTAGATGCATCAATATTAAAATCATCATTTATATCTACTAAAATTGGTTTAGCTTCGCAATGATGTATTGCCGCAACTGTGGCAACAAAAGTATGACCAACAGTTATCACTTCATCGCCAGGTGATATTCCAGCAACTTTACATGCTAGATATAGAGCATCAGTACCACTATTTACACCAACAGCAAACTTTGAATTTAGTTTTTTTGCAATATGCTCTTCAAATTTAAGAACATCATCTCTAAGAATAAAAGCACCATTAGTTAGAACTCTTTCAAAAACACTATTTAATTCTGTTTTATAGTTGTTGTAATTTTTTTCTAAGTCAACATACTTTACAATCCATTCCATCTTAAATATTCCACATAAATAAAAACTATCGACAATTATATTTTATTATTGACAAACATCAACAGTAATTATAATCAAATATAAATTTCTTCAGCAGCCAAGATTAAGCAATCTTATTTATAATTAGATTACATTAACAAGCTTGATACAGCAATTCGGTAAGTATAATAAAAAAACCAAACTTTAAAGCGTTCATTCGGTGTTTTTATTTATATTATGAATAAACTTTTTTTCTTTCTTTTTGCATTGCTAATTTCATTTAGTTCACTGAGTGAAACAATTTATAAATATTATATTAATGGCCAGATTAAGTCTGAGGAAAATTGGAGTGATGGAAAGTGGAATGGTAAATGGACTACCTGGTATGAGAATGGTCAAATTGACTCAGTGGTTCACCACAAAGACGGTAAAAATGATGGAAAGTTTACTGTTTGGCATCAAAATGGGCAAGTCTATTATGAACAATATTGGGAAGATGGTAAGAAGAATGGGCTGTCGACAGTTTGGGACGAGTTTGGTCAGAAGGTGGAATCAAAAAATTACAAAGATGATAAATTAAATGGTGAGTCATTTTTTTGGCTTAAGAATGGTCAAATGAATATTAAGGGAGTTTACAAAAATGATGTTCCAGATGGTATTTGGGTGTTTTGGAAAGCAAATGGCCAAAAGGAAGAGGAGAGAAATTATAAAAATGGTGATTTAATTGACACAACTTTATTTAAATATGATTTTTTTGGTGATGTAAAATATATAAAAAAATATAAAGATGGAGAGTGTGTCCTTGGATGTTAGCTCAATAATTGTGCTGATGATATGTTCAATCCAAAAACAATGCAACTTTAGTCTATTAATTAAAGTAATAGGTTTTTCCTGCTAGAAAGCGACATCAACTATGAAAATGAAAAAAAATATTTACAACATAAAATTTTATCAGCATTCTGGATTTAAACTTTAATATGCCTAAAATTTCTCCTTCTTCGAAAAAAAGTTATCTTAATAAATCAAAACTTTATATATTTTTAAAGTTTTTTTGGAGAGCAGTGCTTGTTGGCTTAGCTTTAATTGTCCTGCTTTCGTCTGCGATAAATCTTTACATCGAAAGGGACAGAATAAAATATAAAATTGATTCGCAATTTGCAAATAAAAAAATTAAAAACAATGATATTTATTGGGCGGAAAGAATTTTAGAGGGTGGCTTTATTCTCCATTTCCGTCATGCTGAGCGAGATAAATGGACTGATGTCTATATGTATGATGCTCTTGAAAGTGATGTTCATCAAAATGGTAAAAATGAAAGCCGTTACGCAGAGAATGACTATTTTGCAAAAGCAGTATGTTTAAACTACAGAGGTAAAATCCAAGCAACTGCAATCGGTGAGAATTTGATTAATATAGGGTTGCCTATTGGTTCTGTGGTAACTTCGCCTTCTTGTAGGTCTAGACAGACTGCTGAATTATCCTTTGGTGGATTCGACTCGATGCATCGTCTATTGGTCCATAAAGGCCCATATAACGAATCTAACCAGCTGAGGTTGGAGTCTTTGATTGAGTTCTATAGTAGCCTATCTATCGAAGAAGGCACCAACACAATTGTATCTTCTCACAACAGCGTTGTTCAGTGCGAAATGTTTGAAAACTGCTCTGGAGGATCATTTTTTTTAGAAGAGGGTGGTTTTTTTGTCATCGCTCAGCGTGATGGGAAACTATATTTTGAACATATGTTTAAAAACTATAATGATTTTAATAAGGTTTTTTACGATCGATAAGAGTTAAAGTAGTGGTTAGTAAATTAGCTAAAATTTTAAGAACTGGCTTGAAACTACTTCACTGAGGTTGATTAATTTAACTCATAAGTATTTTTAAACACTTTGGATTAAAGAATTGACTCGATTTTTATTTACTTTAAAGTGAATATATTAGTACTTCTTATGTGTTCATTTTGCTTTTGTAGCAATAAAAATTAAACTCCTAGAAAGAAGAACCCGAACATTAAATAGGTGTTTAATAATCTCTTTTCGAGATGAATTTCCACTAGTCTTTTTCCAATCTCTATAATTCCACCAAAATCCAATAATCAAAAAAGGGAATAAAATAGGCAATAAGATTATTCTTTTCATTCTTCCACCAGTTGGAGGCTCAACTTTCATGCCAAAGTGTTCAGTATAGTATCTTAATTGACCATATGAAATATGTGAAATGTGACCTTTGTCACCTAATATATTATGTGAAAGAGGAGTTTGATTGAAGGGGTCAAATTGAAAAAGATATCCAGAGCATAAAAACTGCCAACGGGTGTAAAGATTTTGGATATTTGGTGTCGTTATTATAAGAATGCCACCTTTTTTTAGAGCTCTAGAGAATTCAGTGAATAGTTCAAATGGTGAAAAAATATGCTCAATGCCTTCACAACAAATAATTGCATCAAACTCCTCATCTGAAAAAGGTAATGGTTTTTCCATATCAACTTGCTCAAAATGAGGTTGATCTTCATTTATATCAGCACTTATTACATCCATCCCATATTCATTAAGTTGGACTCCAATCCATCCATTTCCAGCAGGCATATCTAGGACCTTTTTGTTTTTAAAATTATCTGCGAAGTGATTCTTTACCTTTTTAACAACAATTTCCATATAGTCTGTTGGGTAAGGAACATGAGAAAAACTGGATTGATTCATAATGCACTCTTTTTTTATCATGTATTTTACTAAGATGAAATTTAAATAGTATAGTATTTAATGGAAAATTTACTAGTCTTATTCTAGCTTGGAGAGTCAGATCTATCAGAGCGTGAGCAAGAATCTGTAATAGTCGAAGCAACACAGTAAAAAAACTTGTTAATTAATCAATGTATAAATGATCAGCTTTTAATCCTTTCTGATAGCGTTCATGAATTTTTAAAAAAGCCTTCACAAGATTCTTTACAAATAATTTTGTGTCATACAATGACTTAGTAGATAAATTGGTGTCTAATTTATCTTTGATTATTTTTAGTTTATTAGGTTTTAAAGCAAAATCAATAGCTAATGACTCATATTTATCTTAATTAGAAGTTACAAGCGAAACTACTCCACTGTCACTGATTTTGCCAAGTTACGAGGGCGATCTGCATCTGTACCTTTTATAAGTGCAACATGATAACTTAACAATTGTAGGGGAATGGTAAAAATAATTGGTGCAGTAATTCGACCTAAGTTTGAAGTAATTGGAATAATTTCCATATCGTTCATTGCCTCCATATTAGAGGCTTCATCTTCAAAAACAATCATTTGAGAGCCTCTAGATTTTACCTCTTGTAAATTTGACTTCAGCTTACTTAATAGCTCATCATTTGGAGCGATTGCAATCACTGGCATATCTTTATCAATAAGAGCAATTGGACCATGCTTCAATTCACCTGCAGGATATGCTTCAGCATGAATGTAACTAACTTCTTTAAGTTTTAAAGCTCCCTCCATAGCAATAGCATGCATTGTTCCTCTGCCTAGAAAAAGAGCGCTATTTTTATTTTTAAAACGTATAGC
>MDTF01019064.1_pt1 | contig 16822 bp, 18 predicted proteins | sample 811191 | NCBI WGS metagenome assembly MDTF01 (sample SAMN05326649, study PRJNA326480) | marine metagenome | isolation source: seawater | place: Southern Ocean | collected 2011 | reverse complement strand
TTTTTGATAAACAACGGAGGTGAAAATGGTGCTAGATTAGAGGATGGGTTGAAAGAATTACGATTGAGTTATATTGCTGCTCTTGGAGGAGATCACCCTTATTTAATTGATGAGGTATCAAATAATAAACAACAATATGGATTTTCTGAACCTTGGATCAACGATCTATGTGAACATATTCCAATGATTGCAGTTTTGCCAAAGTTGACTTTAATTCAAAGTCAGATTTTACACTGTGAATTAGCAATGCAAAAATAATTAATGTGAGAAGTTATTAGATGAACAGAAAAGTAATCTGCAAATAACTAATTATAGTAAGGGAGTGATCTTTTGTATTCAGGCGTAATGCTTTACTAGGAAAGTCAAATATTAGAGCATATAGAGTTATCGTTAGTACTCCTAAACTTATTCATAATACAAGTTAGAATCCTTAAAATGAATCTAACTGCAATTAATTTATTTCGTAGATATTACTAGTCTTTCCATTCAAAACTCTCAATCAAAGTATCCACATCCTGTTTAATGTAATTAATAACAGGCTCCAAAGAATCATTATTAGGAGAATTGTAAAAATACAATACACCTCTGAAAAAGTGATTGGTACTATCAGTCATAAAAAATTGTAATGGCGTAGCTGCCTTAGTCCCATTAATGTTAAAAATAAGCGCATTAATATGTTTGTCTGGATTAGCATACAATCGTTCTTGAACACTTGTGGCAAATTGATTATGTTTCTCCCTTATTTTGTATTCCTGATCAATCAGTCCCTTTAAATTGTTGTTTACGGTAACATAAGTGAGGTGCAACTTTGCGTTGAACTGCGGATATGAAATATTAAAAAAGCAAGGTGATTTTTTACTTGCTTCAATTTTAGAAGCAGAAGAAGCTTTGAAGGTAAAAGCGCAATTTGTATCAAAAATTTTATAAGTACGTTCAGGTAAATTAATTCTTGGGTAACCGTGAGGTTTGGGAATAGGCGTATCGTCACAAGAGATAAAAAGCAAAATTGTAAAAGAGATCAATAATTTTTTCATTTCAATTGTTTACAATTAGTTTAATCTGTTGTATTCTTTTTTTATCAACTGCTTCAATTGTGAATTCGTAATTATGAATTTTAATAATTTCACCTTTCTTGGGGAAAGCTCCTTTAGTCTCTAGTAGTAAACCAGCAATCGTTTCCGAATCACCTTTAATAGCTTCTAATTCTTCACCTTCAATATCAATAATTCGGTACATGTCTAAAAGGGGAGTCTTACCCTCGAAGAGAAATTCTCCATTGCCTAAGATCGAATATTCTAAATCTGCATCGTCAAACTCATCTTTAATGTCACCAACAATTTCTTCAATTATATCTTCTAATGTAATTAAACCAGAAGTACCTCCGTATTCATCGATTACAATCGCTAGATGAATTTTTTTAGATTGAAATTCAGCTAATAAATCATCTAATTTTTTATTTTCAGTAACAAAAAAAGGTTGGCGTATCAGTTCTTTCCAATCTATATTTTTTTCGCTATCGAGTCTTAAGAAAGGGAGCAGATCTTTAATATAAATGACACCTTTTATGGTGTCGAAATTATTTTCATAAACAGGAATCCTTGAAAATCCGCTTTCTGAGATTAGATTTCTCACTTCACTAAAAGTGCTGTCAATTGATAAACCCGTAATGTCAGTACGGTTTTTCATTATTTGTTTAACAACTGTTTGGCCGATTACCAGAATACCATCTAGCATCTTTTTTTCCTGCTTACTAGTTTTATCTTGCACAAGTTCATGAACTTCAGATAATTCATCAACACTTAAATTCTTCTTTTTAGTTTTAAATTTTTTATCAAAAAGGTTAGATAATTTTACTAAAAGAAAAGAAGCCCAAGAAAATGTTTTTATTAGTACGCTAACGGGTTTAGCCATCACTTTAGCAAGTTGCTCCGTCTTTTGAGTAGCGTATACTTTTGGTATAATTTCTCCAAACAATAGGATTAAAGTAGTGATTGCTACTATTTGAATTGTGAAAAACATCCATTCTGGACCATTTGTAGCTTCTTCAAATTTATTTACAACTATTGTTGATATTAATATTAATGCTATATTAACAGTATTGTTAACGATTAAAATTGTAGCAAGTAATTTCTCAGGATTACTTAATAGTTGGCCAATTAATTTAGCCTTCTTCTTGTCCGATTCTCTAATATTAGAAAGCTTTATTTTATCAATCGAGAAGAATGCAATTTCAGTAGCAGAGATCAATGCTGAAGTTATTAGAAGAAACAACATCAAAACAAAACGCAAAATTATATTTACCCATTCCTCGACGGAGAAAGGATTAATTTCTACTAAAGAATTAAAACTAAAAGTAAAAAGCTCAGGATCGTCCAAGGCTTAAAAGTTAAAACGGTAAATCATCTGCCTCATCAACCGGGGCAGAGTTTTGTACCGTTGTTGGTGGTGTTTGTTGATTTTGAGGCTGATTATTTTCATCCTTTTTGGATAACATTGTGAAGTTGTCAGCGACAATTTCAGTTGTGTATCTTTTATTTCCAGTTTGGTCTTCCCAAGAACGAGTTCTTAGCTTTCCCTCAACATAAACTTGGCTTCCTTTCTTTAAAAATTTCTCAGCAACTTCAGCTAAACCTCTCCATACAATAACATTGTGCCATTCTGTTTGATCAATTCGATTCCCTTGTTTGTCCTTGTAAGACTCTGATGTCGCTAAAGTGAAATTGGCTACCGCAGTTCCATTTTCTAAATGTCTAACTTCAGGGTCTTTTCCTAAATGTCCAATAAGAATAACTTTATTTACGCCTGCCATTTGAAATGTTTTTAATACCAATTAATGCTTGAAGTACGAATATATGAAAATGATCGAAAACTATTTGTAATAACGCTCTAAAAAGTTTTCAATAACCCTAGGAATAGCGTACTTTTCTAGATCATTTAAATTAACTAGTCTAGTACCTTTTTTTAATATGTTAGTTCTGTAAAACCTACAAAATAACTTTTGATGTGTAAGGAGATGTTTTGTTTCCCAAAGTAACTCCTTATTTCTTTCTTCGAAAGCACCTTGATCTTCAAGAAGAGGAAATTGAAACATATTTGCCCAAATATCTTTTTCTCCCCGCTTTTCCAATGCTATTGAATTGTCTTGTTCAAAAAACATGAAACTAAGGTACCTGGTTTTCTTTTTTATTTTTTTTGATTTAACAGGTCTTACTTCAACAGTTCCTTCACTGTAAGCTGCGCAGTTGATCGTAAAAACACAATCTTCACAATTTGGTTTTTTAGGTTTACAGTGGAGAGCTCCAAATTCCATTATAGCTTGATTAAATAAGTCAGGATGTTTTTCACTTATCAATGAATTCGCTAATTTGCTGAACTGCTTTTTACCAGCTGAGGTGTCGATAGGGGTATCTATGTTATATAAACGAGAAAGTACTCGATATACATTTCCATCAACTACAGCTACTTTTTCTTGATAAGAAAAACTTGCTATAGCCGCAGCACTATAATCACCGACTCCTTTTAATTTTTTTAAATTTTCAAAGTCTTTTGGGAATACTCCATCAAACTCATTCATAACTTGAATTGCAGCTTTTCTTAAATTTCTACCTCTGCTGTAATACCCTAATCCTTTCCAAAGCGCTAAAACTTCGTCTTCTGAAGCTTCAGAAAGATCTTTTATTGTATTAAAATTTTCTACGAATTTTAAGTAGTAATTCATCCCTTGAGCAACTCTAGTTTGTTGCAATATGATTTCTGAAAGCCATATTTTATAGGGGTTTGAGGTGTTCCTCCATGGTAAATCTCTTTTATTTTCACTGTACCAATCTATCAAAATATTGCTAAAATTTGCCATGTCAATGCTTTAACTATTAAAGAGTTATGAAAAAAAGTAATATTAAATTTTCTATTAATGAAATTAATCATGTAAATTTGCACCCCCATTAAAAATGGGAAAGGTATTAAAATTATTAAACATAAAAATTGATTGATAGATGACTAAGGCTGATATTGTGAATGAAATCTCGGAGAAGACAGGAATAGAAAAAGTGGCAGTGCAGGCTACAGTAGAGGCTTTTATGAAATCGATTAAAACATCGTTAACTGACGGTAATAACGTATATTTGAGAGGATTCGGTAGCTTTATTGTTAAGAAAAGAGCTCAGAAGACGGGAAGAAACATCTCAAAAAACACGACGATTATAATTCCAGAGCATTTTGTTCCGGCATTTAAACCGGCAAAGGTTTTCGTTGAAAGAGTAAAGGTTACTACTGCTAAGAATTAATTTCTTAGTTATTTAAAATATTTTATAAACTTAAAAAGTAAAGCATTATGCCAAGCGGAAAAAAGAGAAAAAGACATAAGATGGCTACGCACAAGCGTAAAAAACGTCTTAGAAAAAACAGACACAAGAAGAAGTAAGATTTTGTCTTACTAATTCCTTAATTTTTAGTAGCTAGTTCCGTTTTTTCGGGGCTAGCCTATTTTATTTATATAAACCCGAAAATGTGTACGAATTAATATTAAGTTCTACACCTTCTGAGGTTGTTATAGCATTACTTAAGGATAAACAACTTGTAGAACTTCACAGAGAACCAAAGGATACTAAATTCGCCGTAGGTGATATATATTTAGGGAAAGTTCGTAAAGTTCTGCCTGGATTAAATGCAGCTTTTGTAGACGTAGGCTACGAGAAAGATGCTTTTTTACATTATTTTGATTTAGGACCTCAAGTATTATCCCTTAATAAGTTTGTTAAACGAGCTAGAGAGGGTAAAGAAAAAACTGGAAATCTACTTTATTTTAAGAGCGAACAAGATATCATTAAATCGGGAACGATGAATGAGGTTTTAAAACCAGGACAAGAAGTACTTGTTCAGGTGGCAAAAGAGCCCATTAGTACAAAAGGACCGCGTATTGGTTCTGAGTTGTCTATTCCAGGAAGATATTTAGTTTTAGTTCCTTTTTCTGATCGTGTTTCTGTTTCACAGAAAATAAACAATCGGAAAGAGAAGGAAAGATTAAAAAAATTAATTGGTAGTATTAAGCCTAAAAATTTCGGGGTAATTGTACGAACAAATGCAAAAGAAAAAAAAGTTGCAGAGTTAAACAAGGATCTTGATGATTTATTAGCGAAATGGAATGCTATTCATACTAACCTAGAAAAAGCTAAAGTTGCTGATCGTATTCTAGGTGAAGTGAGTAGAACTTCTGCTATTTTAAGAGATATTTTTAATAATTCCTTTGAAAGTATTTATGTAGATGATGAAGTTCTTTACGATGAAGTAAAGGACTATTTGGCTGAAAAAGCGCCAAAGAAAAAGGATATTGTAAATATTTATAAGGGAAAACTTCCCATTTTTGAGCATTTTAAAATCTCTAAAGAGATTAAGCAGTCTTTTGGAAAAACGGTAACCTCAAAGAGTGGTGTTTATTTAGTAATTGAGCATACTGAAGCTTGTCACGTTGTTGATGTGAACAGTGGGAATCGCGCTCATGAAGGATTAACACAAGAAGATAATGCTTTGGCTGTAAATATTGAAGCAGCATCCGAGGTTGCTCGTCAGCTACGCTTGAGAGATATGGGTGGAATTATTGTTGTAGATTTCATAGATATGAGAAATCCGGGCAATCGTAAAAAGTTATATCAACATATGAAGGATATGATGAAGGACGATAGGGCCAAACATAGTTTAACTCCTCCAAGTAAATTTGGATTAATAGAAATTACTCGTCAAAGAGTACGTCCCGCAACTGCAGTAGTAACAACTGAAGTATGTCCAAGTTGTATAGGTACTGGCGAAGTAAATGCCAGTATTAATGTTGTACAAGAAATGGAAGGACGAGCAAGTAGTATCGTGAAATATGATCAACTTAATAAGATTACAATTTCAATGCATCCATTCATTGCATCGTATTTAGAAAAAGGCTTCTTTTCTAATGAAAAGAAAAAAATTCAAAAAAGAATTGGTGCTAAAATAGATATATTGCCAATGTTTGATTGTGAAATATTAGAGTACCACTTTTATAATTCTGAGGGACAAGAATTACATATTGATTAATTTTTTTTTAAGAAAAAAAGGTTGCTAAATTATTTTTAGCAACCTTTTTAATTAGTCCTTTTTTACACGAAAATCTGGATGAGTAATTGAGTATTTAGATTTGTAGATGAACTGTTTTAGAACTTAAAATTTTCTCGTTTTTAATATTTGGAAATGACTCAAAGAGAGGGGTTAGAAAAAATGGCGAAGTATTGTTTATATCAAGAACGATGTCAACTTGATGTAAGGGTAAAGTTATTTACTTCAGGTTTAGCTGATGATGAAGTGGATAATATTATTTGTGACTTAATAGCTCAAAATTTTATTGATGAATTACGTTTTGCTAGAGCTTTTTCACGAGGTAAATTTAATATTAAAGGTTGGGGAAAAATAAAGATAAAGCAGCATTTAAAGCAGAAGAAAATTTCGGATTATTGTATTAATAAGGGTTTATCCGAAATTTCGTCTGAGGATTATTATTGTAAATTAACTGAGCTTTTACAAAAGAAAAAAAGTTTATTAAACGCTGATAATGAGTTTGTAAAAAAACAAAAAATAGCTCGTTTCTTGATAGGCAAAGGATTCGAGTCAGAAATGGTTTGGGAAGAATTATCTTAAATCAGTTTATTTTAATTTTTTCTTTGTAATTTCAACGTATGAATATTTCAAAAATTATTTTCATACTAACTTTTACGATTTTTCTTTTTTCTTGTAGGAAAGAAAATTCTGAGGAAATTGATCAGCGTGAAATATATACGGATTATCGTATTATATATAAAGAAGATGTTGATAGGACTTTTGTGAGAGCAACTTTTCGCCATAATGATAATATTGGAGAGAATCTGATATTAGGGAGTGACGCACTAATTTTGGCAGAAGGTAATGGAATGAAATGGAATTCCTCTTTTTGGAGATACGAAAAGGATTTTAGCGGAATGAGAGATATTACCATGAAATTTAAGGATAATGACGGTAATGTTTTTAATAATTCATTAAGTTTTAATAAAATTGCTCAGTACGAAAAATTAACTTTAGGAAATGATTCACTCTATAAAGATTCTGTCCAATTTATACCTTGGAATAATGCAGATTCATTAGCTTCAGGAGAGCGTGTTAATTTAATACTTATTCAAAATACAACTATAGTGGAGGTTGATACTGATACAGTTGGTGCTACAGGGATATATCTTAAAAAAACAAGATTAGATACTTTTCAGTTAGGAAATATAAATGTTCATTTTGAAAAGTGGATTGATACTCCTGTTAAAGTTTCAAATGCTGGAGGTTTTGGGAAATCCCAAACAATCTCTATTACTAAAACAGTTAAGTTATTAAATTAAGGTAGTTTTAAACCTATTACTTAGTTTTTAGGATCAAACACGAAATAACCTAATGAAGTTAATAGGTAACTACCAAAACTAGCCCCAGCAGCGGCATATACTTGTCTGTTAAGTACGGTTTCTTTATATCCCATCACAAACATTTTGTTCTTAAGAAGTTCCATGTTGTCCGCTTTAAATCTTTTATCATTTGTTATCGCGCCTGCTCCATAAACAAAGGCAGATAAAGGAATTATTTCCCAATAAGGTATTGGGATAGCTAATGCAAGAGGTCTTTGATAGTTAACTTTTACAGGAGTATTGGTGATGGAATCATACACAGTTGATAAAATTTCATTTTTGTTAATGATAGGTGGAAATATGGAGTACATTGCTACACCAGTACCAACGGCAACGCCCATTATAAAAGTTTTATAGGGGCGGAAATGCTTTCTTGCTTGTCGCCTACCTTCCAAGTAAAATTTCATTTCATTAACCGACCAGTAGTTATCATACATTGAATCTTTTTTATATACTTGAGATACAGCACTGTCTTTGTAAACAATTGCAAATATATGCTCTAATTCTTTTTTATGTTTCCTTCCTTCCGAACCATCTTTTTTTACCGATCTATAGGTAACCCAATCGTAATTTTCTTGAATGACATTAACTAGCTTAGTTTTTCCATTCAGTAATTGTAGTGTGTCTTGAGCTATAGCTCCATTACTAAATAATAAAACAACAAAAATAATTATTGAATTTCTCATACTTCTAAAATAGGTAAATTAAAGTAAACTAACGTATCAACTTTATTAACAATGGTTGATAAATTACTAATTAAGTGATCATATAAATAACTACTTTTACAGAAGACAAAGAAGATGTAATTATGCTATTTAAAGAGCGCCATATAGGGATTAGTGAAGTTGAAAAAAATCAAATGCTTGAGGCTGTTGATTGTGCAACTTTAGATGAGCTAATAGAGAAAACAATTCCTTCAAAAATCAGACTTAAATCTGGTTTAGAATTTTCAAAATCAATAACAGAAAGTAAATGGTTAGCTGATGTTGGAAGAATAGCACAATTAAATAAAATATATAAGACCTACATAGGATTAGGTTATCACGATACCATTACGCCTTCGGTTATTTTAAGAAATGTTTTTGAAAATCCAGGATGGTATACAGCTTACACGCCTTATCAGTCTGAGATTTCTCAAGGAAGATTAGAAGCTTTATTGAATTTTCAAACAATGGTTGCAGACTTAACAGGAATGCCATTGGCAAATGCATCTTTATTGGACGAGTCAACTGCTGCTTCTGAAGCTATGATTATGTTATTTAATAGTAGAAAGCGGCAAGTTGTAAAAAATGGAATTAGTCGTTTTTATGTTGACGAAAATTCTTTACCACAAAACATTTCTGTTTTTAAAAATAGAGCAGTTTCTTTAGGTATTGAATTAGTTTTCGGAAATATTTTAACTGCTAAGATAGATGAAAGTTATTTTGGTGCCTTTGTTCAGTATCCAAATGTGAAAGGCGAAATAGCGGATTATAAAAATGTTGCAGACCAATTACATAACGCAAACGGACATCTCGTGGTGGGTGCTGATTTATTAAGTTTGGCTGTAATAAAGGAACCAAGTACTTTTGGTGCGGATGTAGTTATAGGAACTACTCAAAGATTTGGAGTCCCTATTGGTTATGGAGGTCCTCATGCCGCTTTTTTGGCAACAACTGAAGGTTTCAAAAGAAGCATACCAGGACGTATAATCGGAGTAAGTAAAGATGCTGAAGGACGTCCTGCTTTAAGAATGGCTCTTCAAACAAGAGAACAACATATAAAAAGAGAAAAAGCTACTTCAAATATTTGTACAGCTCAAGCTTTATTAGCTGTTATGGCGAGTATGTATGCTGTATATCATGGTTCTGCAGGGATTAAGGAAATAGCAACTGATATCTCTAAAAGAACTAAATCTTTAGCGAATGGATTAGTCGTACTTGGTTTTGAAGTCGAAACAAATAATTATTTTGATACTATTGCTGTAAAAGTAGTAGATAAAAAAGTTATTAGAAATAAAGCAGAGGCAGCAGAGATTAATTTTTATTATGGATTGGATGGTCTGGTATTAATTTCTTTAAATGAGACGACTAGAAATAAACATATCCAAAATATTTTGAATGTATTTGGTAAGGTGAAAATATCTCCATCAAATGATACTGGTTTTAGTTCTGGTTTAAGCAGAACTTCAAAGTATTTAACACATGAAGTATTTAATAAGTATCATACCGAAACGGAGATGATGCGTTACTTGAAAAGATTAGAGAATAAAGACATTTCATTGGTACATTCTATGATCTCCTTAGGATCATGTACAATGAAGTTAAATGCAGCTTCAGAAATGATCCCTTTATCTTGGAGAGCATTCAATAGTATTCACCCATTCGTTCCTGAAAACCAAGCATTGGGTTATAAGAAAGTGATTGATGATTTAGAATCTGCATTGATGGCAGCTACGGGTTTTGCTGCAGTTAGTTTTCAGCCAAATTCAGGAGCACAAGGAGAATACGCAGGATTGATGGTTATTAAAGCGTATCACAAGGATAATAATGAGGAAAATAGAAATGTTTGTTTAATTCCTTCATCTGCCCATGGAACTAATCCTGCATCTGCTGTTATGGCTGGATTTAAGGTCGTAGTTGTGAATTGCGACGAGCAAGGTGATATTGATTTTGAAGATTTAAAGTCTAAGGCTGATGAGTATAAAGAAAATCTTGCAGCTTTAATGGTTACTTACCCTTCAACACATGGTGTTTTTGAGGAGAGAATTATTGAGATTACAGATTTGATTCACAGTTACGGAGGTCAAGTATATATGGATGGAGCTAATATGAATGCTCAAGTTGGATTAACAAACCCTGCTACAATTGGTGCTGATGTTTGTCATTTAAATCTACACAAGACGTTTGCAATTCCTCATGGAGGCGGAGGGCCAGGTGTAGGTCCAATTGGAGTTGCGCAACATTTATCTCCTTACTTACCAGGTCACCCTGTTGTGAAATGTGGAGGATTTAAAGGGATTGAAGCTTTATCAGCCGCGCCTTATAGTAGTGCTTTGATATTATTGATTTCATTAGGATATTGTCGTATGCTTGGTGCTGATGGAATGAAAGCATCTACAGAAGCTGCTATATTAAATGCTAATTATTTGAAATCTAGATTAGAGAAGCATTATCCCGTTTTATATTCAGGGAAAAATGGAACTGTAGCGCATGAGATGATTCTCGATTGTAGAAGCTTTAAAGAATCAGCAGGTATTGAGGTAATGGATATCGCTAAACGTTTAATAGATTATGGTTTTCATTCACCAACTGTTTCGTTTCCTGTTGCTGGTACTTTAATGATAGAACCTACTGAATCTGAGTCAAAAGCAGAATTGGATAAGTTTTCTGACGCTATGATTTCTATTTCTGAAGAGATTAAAGAAATTGAAAATGGAATGTACCCCAAAGATGATAATGTTTTAGTTAACGCACCGCACCCCGCTCAAAACCTTATTTCTGGAGAATGGAATCATGCATATTCAAGAGAAAAGGCAGCGTATCCAAAACCAGATCTAATTACAAGTAAATATTGGGTGCCTGTTTCAAGAATAGATAACGCATATGGAGATAGAAATCTGATGTGTACTTGTCCTAGTATTGAAGAATATATTTAATCATTTGTAGTTTTTTTTACCCAATAATATAATGAAATTCCTGCCGCTGCTGCGAAAAGGTGTTTGATGGTATGCCCACTAAAGTGTAAGGTGTTAAAAAGAAATTCATCTAGTTGTGTTTCAAAAAATTTCGCAAATATATAGAATATGAAGGCTGAAAATATCCAAAACCGACCTTTTATAGTTTTCCATGAGAAAGCTAATATGATAAAAGTCGCAACTAATGGATAGAACTGAATAATTATATAAAAACGTAAATCTCCAATCCCTGTATGTTCCGTGTATATCCAATAAACGACACTTAATATACCTAATAGCAATGAGGGTATTAAGCTGTTTTTCGCAATATTTTCAGAAACTTTTTGATGAATTAATAAATGGAAAAAAGAGACAAATACGATCGTCATAGGAATACGATCCCAAACCAGCGTATAGTTATTGGGACTCCAATGATAAAATCCAGATCCGATTCCAGTTGTTATAAATCCAATCCCCATCAATTTACGAATCAAATTAAAAAAATAGTTCTTGTTTTTAGTTGATACAAAGAACAACAAGCCACATAAAATAAATGGAATATTTGAAATTACATTCCAAAAATTCGGTATGCTATAATGGGTGCAATCATCGGCGAAATCATGATAGGATGCGTCTTGTGGAATGTGTTTCCCTATTACTGAACCTATAATAAAAGTAATTAGGACAAAGCCTAAAATATATTGCATTAATTCTTCTCTCTTCATAGAACAATTATAGTTTAAAATATATGTTATTTACTGTAAGTAAATTATAGAAACGGATTTTAGATTGATGTAACGGATTTAGAGTTTTTGATCAAAGACATCCGATTCATAATAATAATAATAATAATAATAAGCTCCTTGTTAATAATCTCTTGCGTTAGAAAATAACCAAATAATATTATGGAAATTGTTATCCTTTAGGAGGATATTTTATATACAGTACCAAGTCATTAAAAAAAACGAGTATGTTAAGTTTAGTTCTCCTAGTGCGATCAATAGAATTGTTAAAATTGAAAATAAATATTTCCAAACGTACTGTGATTTTTTAGGAAGTCGTTTTTACGGAACTGCGTGGCGAGAAATCTTAGAGGGCGAATTTAATCAATCGGATTCGATCAATGATTTTAATAATTACTTAATGGACTGCAGTACAAAACTAGATAGCATGCATTGTACTATTTATGCTGTTGAAGCTTTTCGATTTGGCCTCTCGGATTTATTTGATCAATTAGAATGAGGCATAAGACACTATGGGTGGAACAGAACATGCAGGCTGGAGTATAACTTATTTATTAACGAAGTATTATAATTGGAAAGCTATTATAGTAGTATCGAAGGCATCACTAGAATATAATAGTTGCATTCAAAACTTTAAAAAAGATAAAAAATACCATGTTTGGAAACAGCTAAATATGTCTATTGAAACACTTTATGTACTTGAAGATGACGAGACAGAAATTGACAGTTTGTTAAACGAAAATTAATTTGGATGGGGTTTTAGTTATCAAGGATAACATACATGGATAACAAGATTTGATGTTATTAAGGAATGTAATTGGCTAGGCGCTCCATCATTAAATTACTCTAATGGCTATGACGTGATATTGTTTAAAAAGCAAAAGTTCTAAGCGTGCTAAGATTATTTGTCTCATGTAATCGTTTTTCCTCCTAAACAATTACTTAAAAATTGAGAAATTAACACCGCCATATTCTCTGTGTTCTACAAACCTAGGATGATCAAATATTGTATGTTTTGAGTGCTCCACAATTAACCAAGCATCTTCCTTCATTAAATCTTCTTTAAAGACAGCATCTGGAATGTCTAAAATATTTTTCAGATCATAAGGAGGGTCTGCAAAAATAATATCAAATTTAGAAGATAGCTTAACTAAACCTTTGAATACATCATTTTTGAAAATTGTAAAGTTATTAACTTTAAGTTCCGCTTTTTGCTTCTTTTGATAGGCAACGCAGTTGTAGTTCGCATCAATAGATATTACCGAATTCACTTCGTGCGATAAAAACTCATAAGACATGCTCCCAGTTCCTGAAAACAAATCCAGTACATCTAAGTTTTCGAAGTAAAAATGGTTATTTAATATATTAAATAAACTCTCTTTTGCTTGATCAGTAGTTGGTCGAACAGGGAGATTCTTTGGAGGGTAAAACCTTTTACTTTTAAATTTACCGCTAATTACCCGCATAAGAATTGATTAAATATATTGTAAAAGTAGTGTTTTGGAATTCCATTTAGCTCGGGAGCTATTTTTATATTTTTATTTCTACTACCGAACTCTAGGTTTTTTATATATTGAAAAAGAAGTTGATGAAGCTCTTCTCCCTTTTTAATTTCTCCTAGTAAGTAGGTGGTTATTTCATGTGGATTGATTTCTAATTGCTCGCATGTGTAAAGTAAATAATATAGAAAATCCTCTTTTTCGGTAAAATGAAAGGAGTTTACAAATTCTACTTTTCCTTCTTTTAGATAGATGAAATCGAAATAGTTTTTGTGAATGTTTAATATCAGTCTATTTTCTGAAAATGATTTAAAGTCTCTCACACAAGCCTCAATCGAAATTGCCAATTCATGAATTATTTTAGCTTTAGGAAATACTTTAATCAACCAATTATTTAAATCTCTTGGAATTGCATAACAGATTACCATTCCTGAATCGGGAATAATATTAAATCGGTAGTCGTGATTTTCGTTTGTTTTACAATTCAACTCCACATAGGACTTGATCAGATTTTCATCAAAAAGTACTTTAGGAATTAATGCAAATAATGTATTCGCAATACTTATAGAAACAGATTGGTATTTTTTAGTTACTTTAATTGGCGCTTTTTTCAATGCCTCGACGAAAGCACTTGTATGAAAGTCTTGTCTATATTCTCCTTTGAAATTCTGTTCCGCTATAGCAATATTTGCTCCCGATTTAACTTTAACAGCATTTACAATAAAAAAATCTATCCCAATTTTTAAACTTAAATGATACTTCTGTAAATCAGTTGGATCAAAACTTTTATCTATTACAACTTCAAGACTCATATTACCAGTTCCCTTCAGTTGTTGGTTCGTTTAAGCTACCAACCGACAATACTGGTTTTCGAGCTACGAAATTATTAAAATTATCAGGGAATATTTTAAGATTTTTAACGAAAACACTTTTGTCAGTTTGGATTAGCATTACCTTAATCTCTTTTTCATTTCGTTCAACATATCCTGTTTTAATAATGAAAGTATCTGGAGAATAAGGAACAAAACAAATTGAGTCTAAAAATATGTTGTTCTCTGTACCATAAATCTTTTCATACACAGGTAAGTAGATCGTGTCTTCTAATGATTTACCAGTATTAATAGCTTGATTAACAGCATTCGTATCATTTTTGTTTACCAAAAACTTGATTATTTGAACAGAATCGAATTTCGCGAAATTTATAAGCTGTTTCCAGTTTTCTGCATACTCACCTTTCTCTTTAAAGTGGGTCACTTGCAGGTCACTTAGTTTTAAAAGATGCTCTTTTACAACATTTTCTCTTTCGGTAAAAATACGGTCAAATTTAATGTCATTTTGTAAACTGCTATTTATTTTATAGATGTATATTAAAGCAGTAATGAAGAAAATAGTTATTGATCCGAATTTAATAATTGGGGAATGTAAAGCAATAATATCTTGCGCAATTAACATTATAAATACACCTAGTAAAATGCTAATTATACCTAGTATTATGTACACAGTTTTATTTTGGCGGTTTACTTTTTTAATTGATATATCATCAATGTTTACTTTTTTCACATCAGGTAATCCGTTTGGATTCAATATCTGATTGGTAGTGATTACAATAAATCTTTTAATAGATAGTGTGTCTTTTACCGTTTGTATTTTATTACCTAGTGCTTTTTTGGATAAATTATCTAGACTCCAGTCTTCATCAATTTTACTTTCTTCACTCAACTGTTTATCTATAAAAGCGTCTAAATTACTCTGTGCTTCTAAGATTCTCAAAGAGTCATTGTCTTCTTTTGCTCGAAGTAAGGTGAAGTCTAATTGTTTTGCATTATTTTCTAGTGTATTGGCTAGTTTTATTTTTTCGAAATTGGCGCTAATATTCCGCTTACTTTGGATTAAATCTTTAATATAAGGTTCGTATCGATCGGAAATAGTATCAACCATCGTTACATAATAATTACCTTTTACATAATATGCATTTTCATAGGATGTAAAAGGAAAAGTTATTGAAACAAAACCAATCAAAAATAAGACGTAAGAAAATATTTTTTTAGACATGCTATGTGAGCGTTTTTTATCCCTGCAAAAATACAATTATTTAAATTTCTATTGTTACCGTTTATATATTTTAATACAAAGATACTTTATAGTTGAGTAAATATTGTCACTAAGGTACGGAATTACGATGTTTACTATATCGTAGTAAATTTATCTTAGAGTAAGGCTTTTATTTTTATTAGCATTTGACTGCGTGCATTTTATGATACTAATCATATAATAAAAATAAAAAATCAAAATGTTGTTGTTTGCTAGTAAGAGTCTGCTTATTTTTACAGTAAACTAAACAAAAATTGTCATGGCAATTATTATTACAGACGAATGTATTAACTGTGGGGCATGTGAGCCTGAATGTCCAAATAATGCAATTTATGAAGGAGGCGTTGAGTGGAGATTGTCTGACGGAACCTCTCTAACTGGTTCAGTAACAGCGCCAACAGGAAATGATTACGAGTCCGATGATGAGCAGGAACCGCCAGAAATGGATTATTACTATATTGTAACGGACAAATGTACTGAGTGTGTTGGTTTTCACGATGAGCCTCAATGTGCAGCAGTATGTCCAGTTGATTGTTGTGTTGATGATGAAGATCATGAGGAGACAGAAGAACAATTATTAGCTAAAAAAGAATTCATGCACTTATAATGAAGTGATATAATATTTTACAAGCCACGCTCGCGTGGCTTTTTTTTATAAATTAAACGAGTATGATTTACTTTTTACCTTTGATTGCAGCCGTTACTGGATGGATAACTAACTGGATAGCAGTTAAAATGCTTTTTCATCCAGTGAAACCAATAAAATTTGGATTATTTACAATTCAAGGTGTTTTTCCAAAGCGACAAAAAGCGATGGCTGAGCGTTTAGGGCAAATTGTAGCAACGGAATTGTTTTCTATAGATGATATTGTAGATAAGATGAAATCAGCCGATAATGCTGAGGTACTTAAATTTGTAGATTCAAAATTAGATGATTTTATCAATGTGAAATTAGGAGCAAGTATGCCTATGCTCTCTATGTTTTTGAATGATGACTTGAAAATTAAAATCAAAACAGCATTGTTAAATGAAATTGGGGAGGCTATCCCTGGTATCATAGATACTTATGCGAGTAAGTTAAAATCGGAAGTAAATATTGAGAAAATTGTTTATGATAAAGTAGTTAATTTTTCAAGTGATAAAATGGAAGAAGTCTTATATTCTATTATGAAAAAAGAGTTTAAGTTTATTGAAGTACTGGGAGGTATTTTAGGTTTTTTCATAGGATTGATTCAGCTACTATTAGTAATTTATTCACAGGTCGATTATTGATTTAAATCATAACTTCTCTTCAGCTTACTACATCTATAATGTTATATATATAAGCGCTAGAAAATTATTTAAATTGGTTTTGGAACGATCAATTATTAGTTTCAACTAATAATTTATTTGGAA
>MDTF01016260.1_pt1 | contig 16833 bp, 17 predicted proteins | sample 811191 | NCBI WGS metagenome assembly MDTF01 (sample SAMN05326649, study PRJNA326480) | marine metagenome | isolation source: seawater | place: Southern Ocean | collected 2011 | reverse complement strand
CTTTGGTACCCCTCCTTACAACTCAAATTGGGATACCCCTTAACTTAAAATGTATTTAACAACAAGCGTTTTATATGCTTTTTCCATTTAAATGCAATAAATCATTTTGTATTAAAATATGCTAATTATTTGGCAAAAAGACCCATAAATTATGAAAAAAACAACATTTTTAATAGTAGGAAAACACGCTGTAGCAGAAGCTCTAAAAAATCCTAAAAGAAAAATAGAAAAAGTATTTGTTACTGAAGATGCTTTAAAAAATTTAAATAGAGAAAATCAAACTTTCAATCTATTTAAAAATATACATGTTTTTTATAAATCAAGAAGAGAATTAGATAACTTATGTGGAAGAGATGAAATTGCACATCAAGGTCTGGTTGCTGAAGTTGAGCAACTAGAGGATATATCGTTAAAAGATTTTGTTAAAGAGGCAGGCAAAGAGAATATAAATTTTTTAGCCTTAGAAGAAGTAACAGATCCAAGAAACATCGGTTCAATAATAAGGTCAGCTGCGTCTTTTAATATAGATGGAATAATTGTAAAGGACAGATCGTTTCCGTCTAAAAGTAAATTACTTTACAGAAGCGCAAGTGGAGGAGCTGAGCACATAAAAATTTTTAAAGAGTCTAATATTAATACTTCAATAAAATACTTAAAGTCACAAAATTTTTGGGTTAGTGCGTTTGATGTGTCTGCTAAAAAAGATTTTACAGAACATAAGTGGGAAGGAAGAAATGTATTATTATTTGGATCTGAAGGATTTGGCTTGAAACATCAAACTTTAAAACATGCGGACTTTAAATTTAAAATAAATATTAGCAAAAAAATAGAGAGCCTTAATATTTCAAATTCTGTATCTATAGTTTGCCATTATATTTCTACTTATTTAAACAAAATTAAATGAATAAAATAATTAATCAAAAAATACTAACTTATATAGTTTTTTTTTTTATTGTTTGTTCATTTTTCTTTGGCTTTTATTTTAATGAAAATTCTGCTGGTGCAGGCGGATACACTCGTGAAATCGGTTGGATATTGGAAAATATTGAAATATTTAAAAACAATGATTTAAAAAATGCGATTTTTCACAAAGACTTGTATGGAAATAGACCTCCGCTAATTTACATTTTAAATGAAATTTTTAATCCTTTTTTTTATGAATATGAAAAATATAGAGTATTCGTTTTCACGTTATCTTTAGCGGGGCCTATTTTTATTTATTTAAATTTAAAAAAAAATCATCCAAATACAAATATTGAATTATTATTACTTTTATCAAGCATTATTCTTTTAAGTCCTTTTTATAGAACTTCTGCCTACTGGGCCTTAAATGAAAACTATGGATTGGTTGCAGTAATATTAAGCTTAGTTTGTTTAAATTTTTTTTTAAAACAAAATGACATAGAGAAAAAAATAAATAAATATTTCTACTTAACAATTTTTTTTAGCTCATTAAGTATTTATTTTGACCAAAAGCATTTAATAGTAACAATGGTATGTTTTTTTTCAGTTTTCCTTAGTAAAATTGATATAAGAACTAAACTTTACACTTTCTTACTATATGCATTTTTTTCAATACCATATCTAATACTAATCAATGAATGGGGTGGTATAGTACCTGCAAAAACTCAAGCACTTAACACAAATACAATTACAAACTTATCTAGACTAGGTAAAATGCACTTTTATCACTTAGGATATGCATCCACTATTATCTCATTTTATTTATTTCCACTGTTGATGTTGAGGGAAAGTAGCATTTCAGAAATTACACGAAGATTTTTTTCATCAAAATGGTGTTACATAATTATTTCATTACCTCTTATATATATATATTTAATTTACATTAACTATGACTTTAAATCTTACACCGTAGATGAGTATTGGATAGGACTGGGTGTTATTCACAAAATTTCTTTCATTTTATTTTCAAATTTGAAACACCAGGAGATATTTATATACATTACATTTTTTTTTTCATGGATTATAATTTGTTTATACGTTGAAAAAAAAATGACAGATTTTTTAATTATAATATTTTTTTTTCTCCTTTCTATTTTACTTTGGCCTTTAATGCAGGAGTACTTTGATCCTATTCTAGTAATATTAACTTTGATGGCTTTTAAAACAAAAATTAAATTAAATTATTATAATACTTTTTTTGTATCTTTATATTTTTTTATTTTTTTAGTTGGTGCAAATATCTATTATTCAATAACTCTTTAATTCTTTAATTCTATTTTAAATTTTTTCTATAACAACAGAACGATTTAGTGCAAAAATTTGAGGTAGTAAAAAAATTAATATTTTATCAATATAACTTAATATTGAGTTCAAAAAATTATTAGACTTTATGTAAAAAATATTTTGATTTACGCCACTAGAGTTTACAAAAATTAAAAACTCACTTAGTTCATTTTTTTTTATTTTATAAAATGGAAAATTTTTATGAAATTTATTTGGATTAGAAAAAAGTAAATTTGCTGTTGCTGTGTTAGAAAACCACGGATCATTAGACTTAAAAATATCTTTTTTAGTGTTAAAAATATCAACTTTAAATGACCAGCCTTCATCATCTAAAATATATTGTATGAGTCTCAAAGAAAAAGATGCTTCCGGTTCGTTTAAAATAATGTGTCCACCTTTTTTTAAATATCTTGATATCAGGTTTAAAGTCTTTGATGGATTTGAACAATGGTGCAGAGAATGATTGAATATGAATATGTCAATTTTATTATAATATTTTTTACCTAAATTAATTTTTCTCATGTCAATTTTTTTATCGATCCATTTATGCTCGATAATATCTGTAAGAATAATTTTTTTAGAATTAATAATCTTTTTAATGCATCCGTTTCCTGAGCCTAATTCAATTATATGTTTTTTATTTTTGATGTACTTCTTCATCCATCCAAATCTTTTATTAAGTAAAAACTCTAAGTTAGGATTTTTAGAATTAAATACTTTTTTTCTCGATTTATTGAGATTTTCATTTTTGATTTTTTTGGACTTATACTCTTTTAAAAAAAGCATACACTTTTAAATTATTGTTAATTTATTGAATAATTTAATTAATTCTTTTTTAAGCTATTAGCAAAAGAAAAAGCTGTAATTTTTTCATTTATAGATGCAAAATTTATTCAAATCGTTAATTTGATAAAAATTAGCCGATAATTTGTTTTATATTATTGAAATTACTCAAATTAATATTTGTTGAATATAAAACTTGAAGAGTAATTAAATTTATCCTATGTAATTCAACAAAGCCCCTTTAGCTCATTTGGTAGAGCAACTGATTTGTAATCAGTAGGTGGTCTGTTCGAATCGGACAAGGGGCACCAAAAAATGAACTTTTTTTTAAAGATTCTATTATCTATTGCTATTTTTCTTACAATAGCATCGTTCGGTTTTCCTCTTATAGTTGACATCTTTTTGATATTTTTTATTATTAAAGTGTTTCATTTCAACTTTTTAAGTCTGTTAATTTTAGAGTTAGGATTTGTTTCGATTTTTTTATTAGGACTTATTATCTCTAGTTCAAACCCAGAGAAAAATTTTTATAGATCACACGAAAAATTTTTTACAGATAAGTATATCTATAAAAAAAATATTAATCATAATATAGAAATGCCACACGGCGATATAGTGGCTTTAGAATATTGCAATACAAATTTAAATATTGCACAGCCGCGCCAACAAGAATTTATTACTGACAAACTTGGTTTTAGAAACAATAAATATAAAATTGAAGAAGCTGACATTTTGTTGGTTGGGGATTCGCAAATAACTGGCACTAGTAACACGCAAGAGTTTATACCGGCTAATGTATTAAGCAAAATATCTAATTATAAAGTTTATACTCTATCAGTTATTGGAGGTCCTCAACATTACGAACATTACATCAAAGAAGTTTTAGGCTCCTTGAAAAAAGATATTAAAATTTATGTTTTTTATACTGAAGGTTCAGACTTTGAAATAGAAGAGGTAAATAATGATAAAAATTATATTTATTGGAATGGGATAAAAATGTCATATTTAAAACATAAATTTAGATTTGCATATGAAAGGTTGGAAAGAAACAAAGATAAAGTCTTTGTAAAAAGATTAAATAAATTGTATCAAAAAAATTATTTTTACAAAAAAATAAGACCAAAATCACAAAGATTAATAAAAGAAATTTTAGCAAAATGGACGAATTCTTGTCCCGTTGAATATTATTCTGTTTTAAATAAATCAATGGGTTTTTACTTTAAGCCATTTAGTAATAATATTACTGTTGATGCTATTATTTTTTCCGACAAGTCTGTTTTAGACAAAATTAAAAAAATAATTTATTTACCACAAAAGCACACCATTTATGGAAAAATACTAAATTCTGATTTTGAAACTAATTACAAAATATTTCAATTTTTAGAAAAAGAGTATAGAAAATTGGGTATTGATACATTAAATCTTACCGACGTTCTCCAAAAATCAGCAAAAGAACATATGGAAAAAAATGAGCTAATTTTTTGGAGAGACGATACACATTGGAATAGACTAGGAATATTATCAGCTATGAAATACTTAAATAAAAATATTAACTAAAGTTTTTTCTTAACTGTTCAATCTTAATTCTTTTTGCTAAATTTCTGCTAGGGTCATACAACAGAACTAAATTTATATTTTTTTTAATTTTTACTGTTAAAGACTTAATATTTCTAATTTCAATATTATCAGCTACTGCTGCAATGGGTCTTTTTTTAGGGTCCAAATTCGTTAATTTTATTACTGAGTTGTTATTGACAATTTTTCCCTTCCATCTCCTTGGTCTAAAAGGGCTGATGGGTGTTATAGCTAATTTACCAGAATTAAGAGATAAAATTGGCCCATGTACAGAAAGATTGTAGGCGGTACTACCGGCTGGTGTAGATATCAATACTCCATCGCCTATTAATTTTTTTATTACCATTTTTTCTCTTATTTTAAGACTCAACATTGCTGTTTGTCTGCTTTGTCTAAAAAGTGAAATCTCATTTATTGCTATTAAGCTTTTTTTTTTGTTAGAATAAACACCTGTAACTTCTAGTGGATTTATTGTTACTTTTTTTGTTTTGGATATTTTTTTTATTAAATTATTAGAATTATATCCATTCATTAAAAAACCAAATCTTCCACAGTTAATTCCATAAAATGGTTTTTGAAATCTGTAATATTTTTTTAAAGAGTTAAGCATATAGCCATCTCCACCTGCAACAATTATAATATCTGCTTTTTTTGGTGAGGTATTTTTATGTTGTTTTAATAATTTTTTTTTTAAGTTTTGTGATTTAATTGTTTTATCAAAAGTAAAAAAAAAATTTAATCATTGTAGTAAAGATTTTTCTCTATTATCTTTTAAGATCTTAAAATCTGTATCGGCATGATAGGATGATCTTGTTAGAGGTGTTGAAGATACAAGTAAAAAACCTTTCGCAATTGCGATTTTTTTAAATTCTAGAAATTCATCAGGATGTACATATCTGTCTAAAGGGTAATGTTTTGTTGTAGGTTGCAAGTACTGTCCTATTGTTAAAAAATCAACATCAGCCATTCTTAAATCATCCATCACTTGTATAACTTCATCTTTCTTTTCTCCTAGACCAAGCATAATACCTGATTTCGTAAAAATATTTGATTTTTTTGTTTTTACAGATTTAAGTAATTCAATTGAAGTAAAATAACGAGAACCAGGTCGGACTTTTAAATATAAACTTGGAACAGTTTCTATATTATGATTAAAAACATCTGGCCCTGCTTCTAAAATTTTTTCATATACATTTCCTTTTTTTAAAAAGTCTGGAGTCAACACTTCTATAGTTGTGTTTGGATTTTTTTTTTTTACTTCTGCTATTACTTCACTGAAGTGATTAGCCCCACCGTCTTCAAGATCGTCTCTATCGACAGAAGTAATTACCACATGATTTAGTTTAAGTTCTTTTACTGCTCTAGAAACCTTAGATGGTTCCGTGGAATCTAACGACGTAGGTTTTCCAGTTTTAACATCACAAAAAGCACAGCCTCTAGTGCATGTATCGCCCATAATCATAAATGTGGCATGTTTCTTGCTCCAACACTCAGTTATATTTGGGCAGTTTGCTTCCTGGCAAACAGTGTTAAGTTTGTTTTTATTTACAATTTCTTTAGTTTTAAAAAATATTTCACTATTAGTAATTTTAGTTCTAATCCAATAAGGTTTTTTTTTAAGTGGATTAACTATATTTTTGATTTTCTCAGGATGTCTAGTCTTCATTGTTTAAGCTTAATTAATACTTCATTTTTTTTTCCAAATTTAAGCTTTGTTCGGTATAGCGTTTCTAGATAATCAAAATCAGGATTTCCTGACAAAAGTTTGTTTTTATGTTCAAGCAATTCTAATTTTTTTTTTAATTCTGAGGTTTTTACTGAAAGTATTTTTTCGTAGTTATTTTTTTTGAAATAAGATACTAAGCCTCTTTCACCACCAACTAAATTAATCCCAATATAAAACGTTAAGAAAATTTGGAAAAAAATAATTTTTTTAGTTTTTAAAATATCAAAAACTTTCATAGTTAGATTTTAGCTATTTTAGCAGTTTTTCCAAGTTGTTCTTCTATTCTTAACAGTCTGTTGTATTTAGCTACTCGTTCTGATCTTGCTAAAGAACCTGTTTTAATCTGTGTTGATTGTGTCGCTACCGCAAGATCAGCAATAAAAGTATCTTCTGTATCTCCAGATCTGTGAGAGATAACTGTGCTAAAACTATTTTTTTTCGCTAGCTCAATGACGTTTAGAGTTTCCGTTAAAGTTCCAATTTGATTTACCTTGATTAGTATTGAGTTGGCAGATTTTTCTTTTATTCCCCTCTTTAATCTAGCTACATTAGTTACAAATAAATCATCACCAACAATTTGAATATTTTTACCTATTTCTTTTGTTAGTTTAGACCAAGCTTTCCAGTCATTTTCAGCAAAAGGGTCTTCGATAGATTTAATGGGATATTTGGAAATTAATTTTTTATAATAATTTATACTTTCTTCTACTGAAATAAATTTAGATGAATTAAGTGAATATCGTCCATCGTTATTTATTAATTCATTTGCAGCTACGTCTAAACAAATACTAATATCTTTACCGGGTTTTAATTTAGTTTTTTCTATGGCATCGACAACCATTTCTAAGGCTTCTTCATTTGAGTTAATAGAGGGTGCAAAGCCCCCTTCGTCACCAACATTTGTTAATAGATTTTTTGATTTAAGTATTTTTTTTAGGTTTTGTATAACTAAAAAACTTTTTTCTATTGCGTCCATAAAGTTTTTTGCAGAATCGGGTCTAATCATGAATTCTTGAATTTTTAAATTATTATCAGCATGCGCTCCTCCATTAATAATATTCACTAATGGCTTTGGTAATAAAAATTTTTTTCCAAGATTTTTATATAGTTCTTTTTTTTTTGAACTAGCTGCAACTTTTGATACAGCAAGCGAAACAGCTAATAAAGCATTTGCTCCTAATTTTTTTTTATTATCTGTGCCATCTAAGTTTAATAAAATTTGATCTATTTTTTTTTGATCATCAACTTTAGTGTTTTTTAAATTTTTATTAATTATAGTATTGATATTTTTTACTGCATTTAAAACACTTTTACCTAAGAAGTAGTTTTTATTTCCATCTCTTAATTCATAAGCTTCGTAAGCACCAGTTGATGCACCAGAAGGAACAATAGCTGAAGCTTTTGTTTTGTTGCTTAAATAAACTTCTGCCTCAACTGTCGGGTTGCCTCGGCTGTCAAAGACCTGTCTACCAAGTACCTTAATAATTTTTGTCATTTATTAATTTTTTATTAACGTATCAATCGACACCAACTGCTTTAGAAGATTTTTTATTTCGTTTAATGGAACCATATTTGGTCCATCTGAAGGAGCGTTATCTGGATCTTCATGTGTTTCCATAAAAATTGCATCGACACCAACCGCAATAGCAGCTCTTGCTAAATATGGCACAAACTCTCTTTGTCCCCCGCTTTTTTCTCCCATGCCACCCGGCTGTTGTACTGAATGAGTAGCATCAAAAACTATTGGATAACCAAACTTAGCCATAATTGGCAACGCTCTCATATCTGAAACTAATGTGTTATATCCAAAACTTGCCCCACGTTCCGTTATTAAAATATTTTTATTACCAGATTCCTCTAATTTTTTTATTACATTGCCCATATCCCATGGGGCTAAAAACTGCCCTTTTTTAACATTAATTATTTTTCCAGTATTAGCGGCGGCAATTAATAAATCTGTTTGTCGACATAAAAAAGCTGGTATTTGAAGAACATCCACGTGATTAGCTAATTTAGAACATTGTTCTGCTGTGTGCACGTCTGTTAGAACTGGTATACCCACTTCATTTCTAATTTTATCAAATATAGATAAAGACTTTTCTAAACCAATACCTCTTTTTCCTTTGAGGCTTGTTCTGTTGGCTTTGTCAAAAGAAGTTTTATAAATTAAATTTATTTTTAAGTCAGTGGTAATTTTTTTTAATTCTTGAGATATATCTAATGCGTGTTTTTCGCTTTCAAGTTGGCATGGACCAGCAATTAAGGTGAAAGACTGGTTGTTAGCTATTTCAAAATTAGCACACTTTACTTTGTGATTAGTCATTTGTGTTTTCCGAATTGTTTTTTGCTGCTTTAATAAAAGATGAGAATAGAGGATGTGGAGCAAAAGGTCTAGATTTAAATTCAGGGTGAAACTGAACACCTATAAACCACGGATGGTTTTCAAGTTCGATAGTTTCAGGTAAAGAGCCATCAGGCGAGATTCCAGAAAAGATTAAACCTTTTTTTTCTAATTTTGATTTTAAGTTTTTATCTACTTCATATCTATGTCTGTGTCTTTCGTGAATTAAATTAGATTTATAAATTTTACTTATTAAGGTGTTTTTTTTCAATTTAGCTTTATATGAACCTAGTCTCATTGTACCACCTAGGTTTTTTTTACTTCCTTTTTGAACACCTTTTCCTTTAACCCACTCTTGCATCAACCCGACTACATGAATGCCTCCATTACCAAATTCACTAGATGTAGCTTTTTTTAATCCCAACATATTTCTGGCTGCTTCTATGATTGCCATCTGCATACCAAAACAAATTCCAAAAAAAGGCACCTTGTATTTTCTTGCGTAAGCTATAGCTTCTATCTTCCCCTCAGTTCCTCTCGAGCCAAAACCACCCGGTATAAGTATTGCACTATATTTTTTTAGAATATTAATTACATTTTTTTTATTAATTTTAGTTGAATCCACCCACTCTGTGTTCAGTTCTACATCGTTGGTTAAGGATCCATGTATCAAAGCTTCATCCAAAGATTTATACGCATCTTTTAAATCAACATATTTTCCTACAATGGCAATTGAAACTTTTTCTCTTTTTGATTTTATTTTACTGACAATATCTTTCCATATTTTTAAGTGTGGTTTGTTTTTTTCCTTAAGTTTAAATACATTTAAAATTTTTTTGTCCAACTTTTCTTCGTTATACTTAATTGGAACTTCATATATAGATTTAACATCAACTGATTGAATTACATGATCTTGTTCTACGTTACAAAATAAGGATATTTTCTTTTTTTCATCTTTAGGAATATTTCTTTCAGATCTACAAACTATAATATCCGGCTGGATACCTATACTTCTTAACTCTTTAACTGAATGTTGTGTCGGCTTTGTTTTTAATTCTCCAGAAGCGCTTACATAAGGGACAAGAGTAAGATGAATAAATAAACTTTTACTTTTACCTTCTTCATTTGAAAATTGTCTGATAGCCTCTAAAAATGGTAGACTCTCGATATCACCAACGGTTCCTCCTATTTCACATATTACAAAGTCTTCTTTAGAAACTTTATTGGAAATAAATTTCTTAATACTATTCGTGACATGGGGAATAATTTGAACTGTACTTCCTAGATACTCTCCTCTTCTCTCTTTTTCAATTATATCTTTATAAATTTGACCTGTCGTAATATTGTCATCCTTCGTAGCTGGTCTATTTGTAAATCTTTCGTAATGCCCTAGATCTAAATCTGTTTCTGCGCCATCGTCAGTAACAAAAACTTCTCCGTGTTCAAACGGGTTCATTGTTCCAGGGTCTACATTTAGATAGGGGTCAAGTTTTCTAATTCTTACTTTGTAACCTCTCAATTGAAGCAAAGAAGCTAGTGATGCTGAAGTTAAACCTTTTCCTAGAGATGAAACCACGCCGCCAGTTACGAATATATATCGCGCCATGGAATAATATTATAGCGAGTTTTTTTTAAAAAACAAAGATTATTTTTGATTTTCAGGGATTTGTGGAAGATTTCTTTTTTGCTCTTTTTCTTTTTCTAAATCTATAACAGATTGAACTTCCTTTATCTCATTATGTGAAATTGAAACTAAAACGACGCTAGTAACAATAAAAAAAAAAGCAAGTATTGATGTAAATTTAGTAAGGAAATCACCGGCTGTTCTTGAGGTAGAGAAATTATCTTGTGAAACACCGAGGCCTAAAGCTCCTCCTTCAGATCTTTGTAATAATATTACTATCACTAAAAGAATGGCAAAAATTATATTTAAGCTTAGTAGTATGCTTTCCATGGGTCTTATCTATAGTAATTCTTTATTATATCAATAAATTTTTTATCTGACTTTGATGCTCCACCAATTAAAAAACCATCAATTTCATTTAAATTTTTAAATTGGCTAATATTTTCACCATCAACTGAGCCACCATACAAAACAGCTGGTGAACTTGGTTTATTAAAAAGATTTCTTAATATTTTTTTAATGAATACAGTTGTCTTTAGTAGATCTTTAGCTTCGGGAATTTTTCCGGTTCCGATAGACCAGATTGGCTCGTAAGCAATTATAATATCTTTGTAGTTAAATTTTTTTTCTAAAACTTTTTCAATTTGCTTTTTTAAAATTTTAAAAGTTCTATTTTTTTTTTTATCAATTTTATTTTCTCCAATACAATACACAACTTTTAATTTATTATTTAATGAGCACTGAACTTTATTTTTTAACATCACGTCAGTATCTCCCTCTGAACGATTATCTGAGTGACCTACAATTACATACTGAGCCCCTACACTTTTAATCATTAATGGACTAACAGATCCTGTGTTTGCTCCAAAACTGTCCTTGTGATAACAATTTTGAGCTCCAATAGTTATTTTTTGGTTTAAAAATTTTTTTGCGTAGCTCTCGACCAAAGTATGAGGAGGAGTAATAACTGTCTTGTATTTTTTGTTAAATTTTTTATCAGATACAACAAATTTATTTATTTTATCGAGGATAATTACGGATTTTGGAACTCCAAACATCTTCCAGTTTCCAATAAAATACTTCATGTTATTTGCCATATTTAATGTTTTAATCTATATGTGTTACAAAATATAACGTTCTAATAGATTAAAAAAATGTTTACTTCAATAAGAAAAATTACAACCTCTTTTTTAGCTAAAGTTTTGATTGGCATAATTATTTTGCCCTTTCTTTTTTGGGGAATGGGAGATGTCTTTAGAGGTGGAAACCAAAATGTCTTAGCTACAATAGACTCTGAAAAGATAAGCGCTCAAAACTTTGTTGAGTATGTGAACAGACTTAATTTAAACGATCAACAGAGAAAAAATCTAGGCAAAAGTGATTTATTGGATAAAATTTTATCTGACTATGTCGGTAAAAAAATTATATCTTTAGAAATAAAAGATAAAGGTATTACATTAAGTGATCGATCTCTTAAAGAAATTATAACTACAGATAAAACTTTTTCGGAAAGCAATAAATTTTCTAGAACCAAATATGAGAAATTTTTACTTGAAAGTGGCATAAGCGCACCTATTTTTGAACAAAACATTGCGGAACAAGAAAGAAAAAGACAATTACTAACTTTTTTATCTGAAGGGATCTTCTTACCTGAAGCGTTAATAAAAAAAGAATTTGAAAGTGAAAATCAGATAAAAACAATTCAATATTTGGATTTAGATAAAATTTATCAAAAGATTCTAATTAAAGATGCGGATATTAATAAAACCTATGAATCTAATAAAAATCTTTTTACACAAGAATTTAAAAAAATAAATTATACTGAGCTCTTACCTAACAGTTTGTCTGGGCAAAAAGAATACAACGACACTTACTTTAAAAAAATTGATGAAATTGAAAATTCTATTTTGGATGGTGATAAAATGGAGAATTTTGTTAAAATGTTTAATCTTACTCTTACCTCATTAGATTCAGCTAATCGACTCAAACAAAATAAAGCTGGTCGAGATATAGTAAAAATTGAAGATGCTCTTTTTACAAAAATATTTAACAATCCCAATATAAAAAGACCCGAATTAATAAATTTTAATAATAAATATTATTTAAGTGAAATTGTTAAAATTGAACAGGTAAATAGAACTTTGGATGACAGAAAAATTAAGGATGCAATAATTTCACAAATAAAAATAAAAAATATTATTGAAACCAATGGAAATATTGTCAAGAAAATGTCTGAAGGAAAATTTAATAAAGTACAATTTTTTAAATTTGGGAAAGATAATGAGATTGAAATTAAAAGAACTATACTTAAAGATATTAAAAATGAAACTATTTTTTCTAGAAACATAATTAAAGAAATTTTTAAAATTAAGAATGATAAAATACAACTAATTACAAATAGTACGTTAACAAAAAATTATATAATTTTTGCTGAAAGAACTGAGAAACTTCCTTTTAATAGAGATACAAAAAATTATAAACAATACAAATCTAAAGCAAAGCTTAATTTAGCTAATCAGATATATAATACTTATGATCAAGCAATTAATGAAAAATACAATGTTAAAATTAACCAAAAAGTATTAAGCCGTATAAAAAATACACTGCAATGAAACTAAATATTAGTTTTAGTTCTTTTAAAAAAAACCATAAATTAAAAAAAGATCAGCTAATCTTCATAGTTAAAGACTGTAAAGACTACAGACAGGTAGAAAATATATTTAATTTTTTATTGGTTGAAAAAAATAGTTTTATATTTGAATCGGTTGAAAAAGGTACGATTAGAGGAAGGTATACAATTATAGGCCTGAGACCAGACAAAATATGGGATATTAATAAAAATATTATTACTGAAAAATTTGAGGGTAAAAAAAAAATTATAAAACAAAATCCTTTAAATTTCTTAAATAATTTAATTAATAATTTTAACTCTAAAATTCCATCTGGCATTCCCAAGATGGCAGCCATGTTAGTTGGATATTTTTCTTATGACATCATTAGATATGTGGAAAAAATACCTGACAAATGTATTGATGATCTTGGAATACCGGATGTAAGACTTTCTAGACCTAAAAATTTAATAATTTATGATAATTTAAAAAAAAAATTTTATTTTATTGAAAATATTTATGCTGAAACAAAAATAAAAAATTATTTTGAAAAATATCAATCAATAAGAAGAAATTTTGAAATTTTTCAAGATTATAGCAATATAAAATTACCAATAAAATTTAACTATCAAATAAATAAAAATAAAATAAAAAGTAATATTTCAAAAAATCAATTTAAGAACTATATTAAGAAAGCAAAAAAATATATTTCTAAAGGTGATGTGTTTCAGGTTGTTTTGAGCCAGAGATTTGAGAGAAAAATTAACAAAACTCCTCTTGAAATTTATAACTATTTAAGAGTATCAAACCCTTCTCCTTTTATGTTTTATTTTAATTTTGGTGACTTTAAAATTCTCGGTAGTAGCCCCGAAATTTTAGTTAGGTTAAGAAATAATAAAGTAACTATCAGACCTATTGCCGGAACTAGGCCTAGAGGGAAAACAGAAGCACAAGACTTACAATATAAAAATGATCTCTTGAAAGATAAAAAAGAATTATCTGAACATTTAATGTTGCTTGATTTAGGTAGAAATGATGTTGGAAAAGTATCAAAAATTAATACTGTTAAGGTCACTGAAAGTTTTAATGTAGAAAAGTATTCTCATGTTATGCATATTGTTTCCAATGTTGAAGGAGAATTTAACAATAAAAAATCAATATTCGAGACTTTACTTTCTGGTTTTCCTGCAGGAACTGTCAGTGGTGCTCCCAAAATACGAGCAATGGAAATTATTGATGAATTAGAAAAAAATAAAAGAAAACTCTATGCTGGTGGTATTGGATATTTTACTTCTGGCAAAGAATTTGATACCTGCATTACTTTAAGAACAGCTTTAATTAAAAATAATAAATTTTATGTTCAGTCGGGAGCTGGGATTGTGGCCGACAGTGTTCCAGAAAAAGAATATCAGGAAACAGTTAACAAAGCTAAAGCTTTAATGAAAGCAGCGGACTAAATGAAGGTATTACTTATAGATAATTACGATAGCTTTACTTATAATTTATTTCACTATATTTCAAAATTCAATTGTGATGTTGATGTTATACGCAATGATAAAATAAAATCTAAAGATATTGCAAGGAAAAAATATAAAAAAATTGTTATTTCGCCTGGCCCAGGTAATCCATCACAAGCCGGGAACTGTCTTGCAATTGTTAAAGATCTCCACAAAGATTTTTCAATTCTTGGTGTTTGCTTGGGGCATCAAATTATAGGGCAAGCTTTTGGTGCTAAAATAATAAGAGCAAAAAAATTGATGCATGGAAAAATGAGTAAAATCTATTTTACAAAAACTGAATTATTCAAAAATATTAATTTACCATTTGATGCTACTAGGTATCATAGCCTCATTATTGATAGAAAAGTTTTACCAGATTGCTTCAGTATTACTGCAGAAACAAGAAATAAAACAATAATGGGCATAAAGCATAAAAAATATGATTTACATGGTGTTCAGTTCCATCCTGAGAGCATAAACACAAAAGTTGGTATGCAAATAATTAAAAATTATATAAATCTTTAATTAAGATGAATGATTTCATTAAAAAATTAGAAACTAATCAAAATCTTTCTTTTGAAGAAAGTAAGATTCTTTTTTCAAATATTATGGAAGGTGAATATGATGAATCTAGCATTATTAAAATTCTTGAATCTCTTGCTATTAAAGGCGAAACAAAAGATGAGTTGGCTGGTGGCATCTTTGTTATGAGATCTAAGGCAACGGTTGTGCGGGTTCCAACCGGAACTATTGATACATGTGGAACAGGTGGTGATGGTCAGAATTCTTTAAATATATCAACTGCAGCTGCAATAGTTTTAGCAAGTTTGGGAATAAAAGTTGCTAAACATGGGAATAAAGCAGTTTCATCTAATTGCGGATCAGCGGATGTTTTGGAAGCTCTAAAGATTAAAATAAATTTAACTCCAGGTGAAGCTGAAAAATCTATAGAAAAAGTTAATTTTGCATTTATGTTTGCGCCTAATTACCACCAAGCAATGAAACATGTCGCCGGAGCCAGAAAAAAAATTGCAAAAAAAACAATTTTTAATCTAATTGGACCCTTAAGTAGTCCCGCTCAAGTTAAAAAACAAGTGGTTGGTGTTTTTAACGTAAAATGGATGACGCCATTTGCCGAAGCTTTAAAAAAAAATAAAGTTGAAAATGCAATGATTGTTCATAGCGAAGATGGAATGGATGAAATTTCTCCTTTTGCAAAAACAAAAATTATAGAACTCAATGAAAACAAAATAAAAGATTTTACAATTGATCCAATTGAATTTGGCATTAAAAATAAAAATAAAGAAAAATTAAAAGGTAAAAACGCTGAATATAATGCTCAAAAAATAATTGACATATACAAAGGTGAAGATAATGAATTTTCTGATGCGGTCGCATTAAATGTTGCGGCTGGTTTAATTATAGTAGATACACAAAAAAATTTCAAAAACTCTTATAATTCTACTAAACAACATTTAAAATCTGGAAAAGTATTTGATCATTTTCAAAAAATACAAACTATCTAATGAAAAATATTCTAGAAAAAATTATTATTCAAAAAAAAATAGATCTTGAAGACATAAAAAAAAAAAATTCTTTAGTTAATATTGATAAAAAAATAAAGTTCACAAATAATTATTTAGATTTCAAAAAAACTTTAATTGAACATGGTAAAAAAAATCATGTATCATTAATTGCTGAGATTAAAAAAGCTAGCCCAAGTGCTGGTGTTATAATTGAAGATTTTGATCATGTTAAAATAGCAAATATGTATGTAAATAATGGTGCTGCCTGTCTGTCTGTTTTAACCGAGGAAAAATTTTTTCTAGGTAATTTAAATTACATAGAAGAAATCAAAAAAAAAATTAAAATTCCTATTCTTGCTAAAGATTTCTTTGTCGATCCCTTTCAAGTCTCTTATTCTAAAAGCTTTGGATGTGATTGTATTTTAATAATACTGTCTGCGCTATCTGAGAAACAATCTGATGAAATTTACGATGAAGCTTTAAAAAACAAATTAAGTATAATCGTAGAAGTTCATAATGAGAAAGAAGCTGAATATGCTCTCAAATATGAAGAAGCCATAATTGGTATTAACAATAGAAATCTAAAAAATTTAGAGATATCATTAGACAATTCAGTAAAAATGCAAAAAAAATTAATTTCACATAAAGGCCCGCTGGTTTCTGAGAGTGGAATAAAAAATAAAATAGATGCTCAGTATATATACGATAAGACTGGCATAAAAAACTTCCTCATTGGTGAATCACTTCTCGCTAGCAACGAAACTGAGAAATTAATTAAAGAAATATTATCAATTACCCTTTAAAAACAGGGTTAATTAGTCATTGATATTAAAAGAGAACTTTTGTAGAACATACATGTACAGGGTTTGTTCTTATGCTTACAAAAAAACAAAAAAATTTACT
>MDTF01003084.1_pt1 | contig 16856 bp, 14 predicted proteins | sample 811191 | NCBI WGS metagenome assembly MDTF01 (sample SAMN05326649, study PRJNA326480) | marine metagenome | isolation source: seawater | place: Southern Ocean | collected 2011 | reverse complement strand
TTTTTCATTTATATCTAACGACTCAATAATTGGATCTACTATTCTATCAAAATACTTCCCAGAATGTAATTCCTGTAAATAAGATGGACGGGAGATAAATATTTTTGTATTATTTGTTCTTACTTGTGCCCTGCTGAATGAATAATAAATAGTTGATACTAGCCTTGTAATCTTTGCAAGCCCTTCTAGAATAGTTTTCTGGGTATCTAGTTGATTATTTAAAGAACCATTTGTTAACTCAAACCATAATATTTGCCTAACGATTGGCCAGGTGTTAAAACCTTTCCATTTAAATACGTCAATATTAACCAAATTCTCCACCTGGACAATTAATTTAAATGCATCAGAAGTCTTCAATTTAAATACCCTTAGTAGCTAATTGATTATTTTTTTTACTTTTTATAACAGCTGCAGCTAAAATAAAGTCTATCTCGTTATCGATATCAACTGAATCAATATCACTCATGATGTATGGGATTGCACCTTCATACAAAGTTGTTAATACATTTAATCTTAAATCATTAATAGGCCGCAGATAAATAGCACCGTTTGGATGATAAATTTCAGCCTGATCTTGACTGCGAGTATTGCCTGTTATCATTGGACTATTGTCAAATATAGCTTGCCAATTATTATCACTTTGTGTAAATGCAAATGAAATAGAAAAACCATATTGTACTGCTGAGAAAACTGGCTTCCCTAGGGTTTCATATAAATCTATTGCTTCATTAATATGGGCTGTTGTTCGTAAAGGCACTGTTGGTAATGCCAAAATAAAAACACCATCCCTATTGTCAAATATTTTCTTATTTTCATTTTTAAGATAATCAAATATCTTGACTGAATCTCCAGACTCCTCTGAGCTCCTAAAGTCTAAAATAAGCTTATCTGATTTAATATATTCTTTTACTATTTGCCAGTAATCCATAGAGTCAGTTGAAAAAATAACTTCACCAACCTTACTAGAGTTAATAAACGCCTCAAGGGTCCAAACAACTAATGGTTTTCCAGCTAATAATTTAATATTTTTACCTGGTAATCTTTTAGAGCCAGATCTTGCTGGTACAAATGCTGTGTATTTCATAATTTATATTCTCAAAAAATTTAAAGAATTCGATTAGTCATGAAAGTTCCAAAAAAAATCCCTCTCTCTCTGCCCGACATATGACTTAAAAATACAATTAACGCAGCAATTCCGCGAAATCCAACATATTGTAAATTACGAGCATCACTCATCTTTGCTTTTCCACAAACTCAAGGACTTATCAACTTGGCTGTAGATTTTTTGCACTACAATAAATTCCTCATCAGATAGATGTTTTAACGGCATTCTGTCCCTTCTATGCATATAACCTGCAGCTTGGAGCAGCGCCTTGTTTACCCTATGCCAACCATATTTAGCAGCACAATTATCAAAAAATGGCGCTTCTAATCTATTAAGAATAAAGTCAATTACTTGTTTATCATTTTTTTTGAATGCTTGCCAAAACTGCTCACCAATACTTGCATCAATAATTGAAATGCCATTCAAATACGCTTGCACTCCTAAATTTTGGTATTGCATTAATTTAGCTTTAGTGCCAGCAATAATAACCCTTATATTTGGCTCAAGACTTAATGCTACTTTTGTCATTTCAAGGTCATGCGCATCTTCCTTTAATGCAATAATTTGTGGAACTTTTGGCAATGAGGTTATTAACGATTGCGGCCAATGCATTTGCTTTCCACCATAGCCTGAGAGAAAGGGCATTTCATGAACTAAGATAGGCATATTGGCAGCACCTCCTATTTGTGAATAATGTTCAAGTATTTGCTCATCTTCAAAGTACTTTTCACGAACAATTAATGAGATTAAATCAGCCCCTATATCCTTAGCATGTATAGCAAACTCCGTACTATTTTTTGTAGATCCATGAATAGGATCACCAACAATAACTATATTATTCTTATCAAGGCGCTTAACGGTTTTAATACAAAATTCATTTAATTCTAGAATCTCCTTGTCATTTAATTGGGAGTATCTTGAATTGTATGCCATTGCATAAAATTTTCTAGCCCCTTGCTTGTAAAGCACTGTTAAATATTTATCCAAACTTTCATAGTCAATATTTTCATTTTCAAGAAACGGTGTGAAAATAGTATAAAAGCAACCTGTTAATCTATACTTTAAATCATCATACATCTGTTATTCCTTGCTTTCTTCTATATAAATCTGCTGCAACCATTGACTCTATCACGCCTCCAAAATCTTGCTGAGCATTCCAGCCCAGTAATTTCTGTATTAATGACGAATTTCCTAGCATAGGAGCAGTATCAAAAGGTCGATAATATTTAGGCGAGACTTTGGCTAATAAACGCCCACTTAATTTATCAATACAAACCTCATGCTCATCACTTCCTTCAAATACAGGATCAAAACCAACAGAATTTGCAGCTATATCTAAAACTTGCCTTACAGTGGTTAATTCCCCAGTAGAAATGACAAAATCACTAGGATTATCCACTTCAAGCATTAATTTCATTGCATTGACATATTCTACTGCTGACCCCCAATCTCTAGCCGAGCTAAAGCTACCTAACTCAAAATACTTTTGATCATTTAATTTTAATTTGACCATGTTATAAGTAATCTTTCTTGTAACAAAATGTCGACTCCGCAATGGCCCCTCGTGATTAAACAATATTCCAGAACACGCGAACATACCGTACTTTTCTCTATATAGTCTCACAAAATTATCGGCTGTTAATTTTGAAATAGCATACGGATTACAAGGATTTCTTTCACTTTGTTCGTTAAGACCTCCATTTTTTGCAGTATAACCAAAAACTTCTGAACTTGATGCGAAAAAAATTTTTGACCTAGGCGATACTATTCTTGCAGCCTCAAGAATATTAATAACCCCATTAGCATTCATCTCCATTGTATGGTATGGATAATGAAATGAATCTGCCACAAAACTCTCTCCAGCAAGATTGTATATTTCATCAGGCTGTATTCTTTTTAAAAGATCAATAATAACTTGAGGCTCATTCAATTGAAACTCCACTAATTTTATTTGAGCTGTAATTCCCAAAAAATCAGTGCGCCACATTTTATGCACTTTTTCGCACCTAAAGCCGCCATAAACTTCATATCCTCTTTTTAATAACAAATCGGCTAGATGTGCACCATCTTGGCCAGTAACTCCTGTTATAAAAGCAATAGGTTTTTTATTGGTTTTCATACATTTCAGTTAGTTTAATAATTTCTTTTCTAAACCCTGCGCCATTATCCAAATGCCCTTGCCAAACTTCTATAACCTTTAAACAATTATATGATAACATTTTTTTAATAAGTTCAACATTTTCGGAATCTCCATCACCTATTGCCAAACCCTCCCCATCAACACCGATTGCATCTGCAATATGAATATGGGTCACTTGCTCCTTTAAATCGTTAATAATTGTATCAACAGAAAAATCATAATAATTGCGTCCTAAAATTAAATGGCAAACGTCCATACATACGCCAAGGCTATGATGTTTTAAATACTTCACATCCTCAAGATCATTCATTACACTTAAGCCAATAGAGCCGCCAAAATACCATGCAATTGGCGGCAACCATTGTGGTACTATTTCTACTCCACGCTTCAAGTAACTTTTTATCAATACACTGAGCTTTTCATAAAAATCTTCCCTATCAGTGTGCACAACAGAAAAACTACCCACAATTGGAACTTTAACACCTGTCAAGGCTTGCAATTTCTCTGCAAATTTTACAGTTTTATCCAGCAATGCTAAGCTCGCGTCTTTTTGTTTGTTATCCTCTGAAAAAGGATCCATTAATTGTGTCGGATTAATATAATCTGGCAAATGAATACTGTATTTATTATCTGGACTAATCTTAGTCAAATCTATTTCTGATGACACCTCATCAAAAGACAAATGAAATTCAAACGCACCAATTGGAAACATACTTTCCATTTTTTCGTAGTCATGTAATCTAACTGGAAGAGACAGCTTCATCTTTTTTGCAATACTAATAACTTTGTCTGAAATTGGTGTAATTTTATTAAAAATACCCTTAGTAACTACTTCATTCTTACTTATATTCGCTTGTAAAGGTTTACAAATATATTTCTCAATATTAGTTTTATCAAGACCTGTATGAGGTGAGCGATATTCCAAATCAGATATTTCTAGCACATGCCCCTTTACAAAATTATTAATTGCATAATAAGAGCGTCCAAGATTTTGTCTATTTAACAATTCACCTTGGTTTGCAACTCTAGGTGAATTTCCAACCAACATCATAGACGTAGACGTAGCTGAAGCAAACTTGGTCATTTTTTCAAAATGATCTGGAGTAGAACTAGATGAATGATCCAGGCCATCTGCACCACGATCTAATGTTATATGCCTTTCAATAACAGTCACGCCCATCTGCATAGCTAATATGCAAACCTCCCAAATATCATCATGACTTGAGTAGCCAACATCCATCCCCCATTTGTTTTGTAAATAAGTTATATACCCCAGTCGTGCATTCTCCAATGTAACAGGATAGTTTGATATGCAGTGCATTGGCGTCCATCCGGTCTTTGGCAATCTTTCTAAAGCGTTAGTAACTTCGACTTCATTATGAGCACCTAAAGAAATATATAGATGTTTATTTAATCCAAGTAATACATCAATTAAATCACTATTGGTGAGCTCCACTGAAGGGATTTTAAAGAAATCAAAAATGTCAATTTGATTACCAAAATCCTGAATGTCTTTTTTATTAAAAAAACTAATACCAACTTCCAATCCCAACTCTGTTGCATATAGTGATAAATCAATCAATTGATCTTGAGACAAATAATTTCTACTAATTTCTTTGGATAACATCTCATCACCAATTTCTTTAGCATTACCAGAATAGGTGTTATTTAAATTTCTATATTGGAATTTGATAGCATGAGCACCAGATCGTAAAGATAACTCAATAAGCTCTCTTGCCTTTTCTAGATGCCCATCATGGTTAATTCCAATTTCTGCAATTATTTTTATCATTTTCTGACAGCTGCTTTTGATAATCTATCATACGGCAAACGCCTTATTGCATTATTTTTTATAAACTTCACTATATTTAAAGGACTTTGTAGCCACCAGTGAGTATCGAAAAATCTTGCTGTATATCCTCTATTTGGAATTGGGTGCGATTGTCCTCTCATTACTTTTCTTTCTAGACCCTTCATAATAACGCCGCCCCTATGAAATCCATCTGGATCAAAAATAATTAAGTCACCAGCATCAGCTATAATTGTTGTTGGGTTATGTAGTTCATTATCTGTGATATCATTAGGAATATCACCTACTTTTACTCCAGATAAAATGTAAAAATTAGCGCGGAAATGTCCTTCCCTATGAGAGCCAATATCATATTCAAATGCTCCATTAGTTTTATTAACATTCACTAGATTGATATAAAATTTTAAAGACTGCTGCCTGTCAAAATGCCACGGCAAAATTGGAACATTTGACTCTTTTTCATGAGTAAAGAAGATATCATTACATACCAAAGATTTTGAACCAAAATACCTATCTGAAATATCTTTTATAAAATTAGATGAGAAAATAGATCTTGTTGTACTAAACTTATCACTCAAATTTTTTATTCTTCCTCTAGAAACTAAGCCATATTTATTGGTTGGGTGTTTTTCAGTGCTATAAATTCCATCACAGTTTTCTAAATTAAAACTACTTTCATGTTCGATAAGTAACTTTGAAATATCAGACGAAGACACGTAGTTTTTTAATATGCAAATACCATGACTATAAAGAATATCAAGAGTATCAAGAACATTTATTGAATGAACTGTGATTAAGTCTAAATTTTTTTTCATGGATTTTTATTTCCTATATTTTCAATATATCTCACTCTTAGTTTAGTCGAATTAAATAATAATATTGGATAAGCAATTTTAACTTAATAGCTAAAACTCCTTAATAATTTTTAAATATTGCATAAATCTAACTAGTAAACCCTTAAAATCAGAATGATTTTCCTTGTAATTTTTTAATTATAGGTTTAATTTAACCTCACCTTGAAATTTTATAAATGCAATTCAAACTAATGCATCTATTCAAAATCTCTATTTAATACTTACAAGGGTAGAGTTATTTTTTATCTCATAAACTTTACTACATAATTTAAGTGTACTAACTCGGTGCGCAATAATAATCAAAGTCTTGTTTTTAGTTGCAAGATAAATTTCATCCATGATTCTCTTTTCCGTTTCTTCATCAAGAGCACTTGTCGCTTCATCTAGAACCAAGATATCTGGCTCACTGTAAAACGCTCTTGCAATAGCAATTCGCTGCTTTTGGCCACCACTTAATTGAATACCGCCCTCACCAACTAAAGTATTCACACCTTGCTTTGTTTGAAGAAAATCAAAGATATTTGCTTGCTTGAGAACTTTCTCCAATAAATTTTTATCTAACTTTTTTCCAAAGCAAACATTATCTGCAATGGTGCCATCAAACAAATAGACTTGCTGTGGAATATAGCCAATCTGTGAGCGCCAGTTTTGTAAATTAGTACTATTTAACGGTATACCATCGATAAGAATTTCACCTTGATTTGGTTGATTTATACCAATAATTAAATCTACTAAAGAACTCTTTCCTGTTCCACTTTCACCCACAAATCCTATTTTTTCACCTTTGTTAATAGTAAGACTTATATCATTTAAAACTAATTTCTCCTGGTAAGAAAAATTAATATTTTTTAGCTCAATTTTATCTCTAAATTCTATATTTTTATCTGATAAATCCTCCTTTAGAGTATTCAGTTCTTCAGTAATAATATCAATTGATTTATGGTGCCATAAAACTGTATTATAACTATTGACAATACGATTAATCGAAGGCAATAAACGATACAAAGCCAATACAAATAAACTCAAAGTAGGTAAAAAATAGGCAATACTTATTTGGTGTAAATATAACAAAACTATTAATAGACAAATAACTAGAGTAAAGCCAATAGTTTCTAGAAATAACCTTGGAATTACGGTTAAAAAAGCATTAAGTGCATTTAAATATGTATATCTATTTACTGCAATTTGAAATTCATTATTATCTGCATTTATTCTATCTTTATCTTTTAACTTACTTTGCTTAAAGTTTCCAAATAGACGATTAACTATTTCATAATATTGCCCTTGTATTTGAGCTCTTTCTCCACCAATTAACTTTACTCTTTTAGAAATAGACTTTGTTAATAACAATATTAAAAATGCTAGAATAATCGTAAAAATAATGGTTATTTTCCAACTGACAACCAGCATCATCGTATATAAGAAAATAATTACAAAGATTTCAGATATCATCAACAGTACAGCAGTCACTACAAGAGACATTAGCGATGCCTCTGTAACAATTGCCTTAGTTAGATAACTACTATTTTTTCCAGAGAATAGTAGATACGGCATTGATAAATATGATGTAAACAATCTTTTTGTCGTTTTTGCATAAATATTCTCTGTAAATCTTGTCATAATATAACCATATGACAAATTCACACCTCCTCTAAAGAGATAAAACCCAACCAAAACCAAACCAAACGCAATAGAAAAATTAATATTTCCATTATTATTATTATTAAAATTAAAAAAATCAAACGCCCATTTATAATATTGATTACTTTGGATATTATCAAAATTGGTTGCAATATCAATAAATGGCATAATTGCTGAAATACCAATTGTTTCCACTATTGATACAAAGATTGAAAAAACCACCAACCAAATCAATTTACGTTTTGTTTCTCTGTCTAATAATTCTTTAAGTTTTTTGATATAGTCCATTCTTATTCCGGGGTTTTTATATGCGTTTGAAATGCCTGGATATTACATAGCCAGCTTTGATTAATTCAATACAGTTATGAGAGTCAATGAAGCAAGTACTCCCTATTACCAATATTTTAATTATTATCTAATAGCCAGACTCATGACAGATGTAATTGCATCGAGCGTTTGTTGGATTTCATCTTTGGATAAAGTTGGATGTACTAGAAACATTAAGGAAGTTTCCCCCAGCTCTCTTGCATTGATCAGTCTTTCTTTAGGCCTAAATCCAGTATCATCAAAAGCCTTCTCTAAATATACTTCAGAACAAGATCCAGAAAAACACGGTACATTTAATGCACTTATCTCTCTAATAATTTTATCACGGCTCCACCCTTTTTTTAATTCTTTTAATTCAATAAACACATAACATTTATAAGCAGCATGCTCAATATAATCAGGGACATTTGGTGTTCGCAAGCCTTTACACTTCTTAGTATTATTCCATATTTTATTGGCATTAATAACGCGCTTAATATGCCAGTCTGACATTCTTTTTAACTGAATTCTACCAATTACCGCTTGCATTTCAGTCATTCGCCAATTGCTTCCAAATGATTCATGTAGCCATTTAAATCCTTCGGAATGCTCTTTTTCATACACAGCCTCATAACTCTTACCATGGTCTTTGTACGCCCACATCTTGCGCCATAAAGATTCGTCGTTAGTAGTAACCATACCGCCTTCACCACCAGTAGTAATTATTTTATCTTGACAAAAACTCCAACAACCAATATGTCCGATTGAACCAACCGATGCGCCTTTATATTTTGCTCCATGAGCTTGCGAACAATCTTCAATAACATACAAATTAAATTCACTAGCAATCTCCATTATTGCATCCATTTCACATGGCCAGCCTGCCAAATGAACACAAACTATTCCTTTAGTTTTATTTGTAATTACGGATCGAATAGACTCTGCTGTTATATTTTGAGTATCTAAATCTACATCAGCAAATATAGGCACCAACCCAGAGTTTACAATAGAGAAAATGGAGGCTACAAAAGTGCGTGAGGTCACAATCACTTCATCACCAACGGCAACTTCCAAAGCTTTAAATGCAACATCCAAAGCTAGAGTGCCATTTCCAAGAGCTACTGCATATTTAACATCTGACCACGCTGCAAACTCTTTTTCAAATTCACGACACTCATTACCAGTCCAATAATTAACCTTATTAGATAGTAAAGTACATTGAACAGCGTCAGCCTCCTCTTGCGTAAAAGACGGCCAAGGAGAAAACCTATCAATTTCCATTATTGTTTCCCTTAAAATTTTCTACTGTAGCATGATTAGCTTGATTTATTCCATCGCCAGCGATTACTTTTCTTACTGTAAGCCATAATATCTTCATATCTATCCAAATTGATTGATTATCAACATACCAAACATCTAAATTAAATTTTTCATCCCAGTTAATTGTATTACGTCCATTAACCTGTGCCCAACCTGTAACTCCTGGCTTAACTTCATGACGTCTAGCCTGTTGAGTAGAGTACAAGGGCAAATATTCTACCAATAATGGACGAGGACCCACTAAACTCATATCACCTTTTAAAACATTCCATAAACCAGGCAACTCATCTAAACTCGTTGATCTTAAAAATTTACCAAATTTAGTCATCCTAAATTCGTCAGATAGAAGCTTTCCATTTTTATCAGAATCATTAGTCATTGTCCTAAATTTTAGCATTATAAATACTTTTCCATTCAATCCTGGACGAGATTGTCTGAAAAATATTGGCAGTCCTAACTTACTTATTAAGACTAATGCAGTTAGCATTATTACAGGCAGCATTATTATTAGTACAAAGAAAATCGTAACTAAATCAAATATACGCTTCATTTTTTCATATCAAAGGACCAATTAACCAAAAAATACTATAAATAGATTTGTAAGGGTGCATATCAAATGGCTTTGTCAAATTGATTTTTTAACTCTTTCCAAAAATAATTTTGATCATATTTCTTTAAGATCTTATCTCTGATATTATCTCGTACATGTGAATAAAGTTTCTTATTAACTATAAGTTTTTCTATTCCTTCTTCTAAACTCTTTGCATCTTTCTTTTTCACAAGTATGCCCGTTTCATTGTTTTCAATAATTTCATTACATCCATTTATATCCGTTGCAAGAAGAGGTATACCAAAACTACCAGCTTCAATTAGTGAATTTGGCAAGCCTTCTCTGTATGATGGGAGGGTAAATAAATCTGTAATCGCTAGAAACTTTCTAATGTCAATTTTAAAACCTACAGCTATAATGGAATCAAATTCGTCTATAAATTTCTTATTTTTTTTATTAATGGGATCTAAATCTTCTTCATAATCACCCACTAACAAAAGTTTTAAATTTGGATATTTTTTTACAAGATTTATAAATGATTCTACTAATTCATTTATCCCTTTGTCTTTTACAATTCTTCCAATAAATGTTATAACAAAGTCATCTTTCAATATTTTGTACTCATCTCTTATTTTCAACTTCTCTTCTTTGTTATATTTATTTTTAAAGTACTTTGTATCGACCCCATTAATTGAACCTTGGCCTATTATAGTAATAGGTAATGAAGTTAAATTGCTATTAATATATTCTTTTAGTCCAAAGCTATTACAAAAAATCTTAGTGGAAAAAAAATATGTCAATCGCTCAGTACACTTTAAAAAAATAAGCATTTTTCCATTAGCCTCCATCAGAGGCAAACCCACAACATTATGAATTCTTACAGGCACTTTGGATAAAAAGGAAGCCATCATACCTAGGAGACCAGCTTTTGGAGTAAATGTATAAACAATATCAGGATTTTCATTTAAGATAAACTTGTAAAGCTTATATAATGACCTTAAGTCTTGGAAAGGAGTTATTTTTCTAGACATGTCTATAGCCTTAACCTCCACACCTTCAAACTCAGTTATTCTAGAATTTATATAAGAGCTAGATGTAACAAGTTTAACTTCATAAAACTCGCTCAAATATTTAGCTTGACCCTTTAGTAAAGTATCTAAACTAATAGGTATCGTTGAAAGTATGAGAATCTTCCTCATAACCTTAACTCTTTTTTAACATAATCCTCTATTATTAAAAATGATTCTTTATTTAAAAGTTCATTTAAGAGCATGATATTTGCTGTTGAAGTTTTCAATTCGTTTCTAAAAATATTATTTATTTTTATATTGAAATTATTTTTTTTTAAAAAATCAATTATGCTCTTAACAGAAGTCCCTATTCCCGTTCCAATGTTTAAAAGTTTAATCCCATCTACTTCTAAAAGTTTTTTATATACATCAAGAACGTCATCAATATGTATAAAATCTCTTATAGAATTTCCATGATTTACAATTGTAATCTCTTTATTATCTCTGATCGCAGAAATAAGCTTACTAATGATAGAGAACTTATCAAGCCCTCCATACATATTAAATAGTCTTACAATGGTATAGTTAATCTTGTTGTTTTCACAAAATTTTTCAATCATCTTTTCATTTGCAACTTTTAAAGAAGCATGCAAACTCGTCGGTTTGGTTTCATCAGTTTCACTGCAAAATATATTATCGCCGTACGCAGAACAACTACTAGTATATATAATTTTCTTTATATTTATATTAGCAACTTGGCAATAGTTTAATACTTTAGAGGTTGAGCCAATAGAATTCATTATGTATTCTTCAGCATTAAGCATTTCATTTAGTTTTACTGCTGGTTGAAAATTATTAAATATTAAACTCACCTGCTGCTCTTTATATTTTGATAATATATTTATATCAGACAAAATATCTCTTGAAGAGATAGCTGTTGAATTATATAATTTACCTAACAAATGATTTGATAAATTACTATTCTTACCTATTATTATCGTCGTATTTGTCAAACCTCGTCCTTTTATTGAAAATCTGCAATAGTTGCTATAAAAAACTATACCGCCCAAAACTTTAAAGTACGGAAACAAGTATTCCAAATATAATTATTATAGCCCGGTATTAAAAAGCACTAAAGTAAATTATTTAATATATTTAAATTTAGATAGTCCCAAAATTTTTAGCAATAATTCTTACTATATTAAATAAACTACTCATTGAATAATGAAATAATGAAATTTTATTATCTAATAAAAGACAGGAAAGCAGATACAAACTTTTTCTATATCCTATATCTAACTCTCTTTGTGAAATTGAACTATTACGAACCCTATAGTTAACAAGCACGTCTTCTTGTAATGTTATTGCTAAACTTTTTTGAGCTTCGATCCAAAAAAACCAATCTTCTAATGCAATTAAATTTTTATCTTCTGTAAACCTTATATTATTTGAATTTTTCATCAATATAGTGTTTATATTAATATAATTAGTATAAAAAAGTATATTTTTATTATTCATTATATATTTTAATTTATTAAAGACTCTGAAGTCATTTGATACGCCTTGCACTTTTCCATTTTCATCAATAATATTTACTAATGTATGAACAATATCACAGACATTATCTTTCATAAATTCTATCTGTTTTTCTAATTTACTCGCTATCCAAACATCATCTGAATCTAAAAAAGCAATATACTTACCTTTTGCAAGACCTAGGCCTATATTTCTGGGTCTTGCGGGGCCTCCAAAGTTTGCTTTAGATTCTACTAATGTAATTCGATTATCTTTTCCCTGAAGCTTTCTTACTATATCTCTACTCGAATCGAAAGAGTAATCATCAACTACAATCATTTCCCAGTTTTTATAAGTTTGATTCACCACACTTTCTAAGGTTTCTTCTATATATTTTTCAGAGTCATGTAGTGAAATAATAACTGAAACTAAGGGTGTATTTTCTTGAAACAATTTAATGCTCCTTTATATAATTTTATTAAAACTAAGCTTAGATTTAACCTGATATACAATAAACATACAGGCAAAAATAACCAAATAACTTGGTATTCGCAGACGAACTGCTGTACCTAAATTATCATTTCCTAATAACCAAACAGTAGTGTAAATAACAAAAAATATCAGCAAGAAACATGCAAACCTAGTCATAAATCTTATATTTTTAAATACATAGATAAATGCTAAAGTAAACGGCAATGACTCAAGAAAAAAAACTAGTACCGCAGAAATATTTACCATAAATAAACCAAACAACTGCCCAAAAAGACTCAATAGGTAATAAACGAGAAACATAATTGGGTTTTTATTATACAACCCAATGCCTAATGCTGAGCCTACAGAATCAGACCCATCCCCTCTATACAAAAGTAATGGGTCAATTACCCCAGAGATTTTAGCCAAAACTAATATCAAACAATACAAGATCACCCATGTCTTAATATACCTTTTAGTTTTAAAAAATATCAAATAAAAAAATGGGGTTAAGCCTAGTGCAATACCCAAATAAGGTCGCAGCAAATATAAGAAGAAAGTCAAGCCCAAGAAAATAAGGAAATAGACGTTACTTCTTAGCCAAGTAACCTCAAGTTTTTTTTTGTAAAGCAAAAAAGAGAACAATAAAACAGTAAACATAAAAACTTCACGATATACATCTAATGAATAATAAAAAAGCGCTGGATAAAAAATAATCAAAAGAAACGACCCAGCTTTAATAGGTTTAATGACATTGGCTTGGTTTTTTACTATCTTGTAGAATAAATAAGGTGTAAGAGTTAAGGAGGTTACGAACAAAGTTAGGGTATATATATCTCGATTATATAAGCCAAATCTATTCAAGTATCGTAACATTTCTGGCCAAATACTAGTTGCATTAGATGATGCAAAATAACCAGAGACTAATGCATATCTATGATAATAATCAGCATCTCTTCCGCCGCCAAAAAAATTGCTGTCAACAAATAGACTTAGATACATAAAGAGAAAAGCTTTTAGCACTATAATAATAGCTACAAAAAGCCAAAGAATTTTTGTTGATTTAATGAATCGTACTGAAATCAATTTAGAATTCATCAACTACTAGCTCTAAGCAATCTTTTATAAGATCTAACCTGGATTGGCAATCTGAATTACCATCAATCGTGAAGATATTATTCATTTTTTCAAAACCTGCCTGTATAAATCAAAATAATCCATAGTCATTTTTTCTAAACTAAATTTTTGAGAATGCTGATAAGACTCCTGAGCAATATAAACCTGATCCTTTTCTAAGGCATTAATACATAATTTAATTTTATTAACCCATTCGCTAATCTCATTTGAATTTTTGACTAAAAAACATGAGTTAACAGAATCAGAAACAACCTCATTCATACCTTCTATATCCGATGCAACTTGTGGCAATCCAGTTGACATTCCTTCTATAGCAACAAGACCAAATCCTTCAAACCTAGAAGGTACGAGCTGAATATCAGCATTATGGTATTTCTCTTCTAAAGTAGAACTCCATCCATGTAATTTAACTTTATGTTGTAATCCAAGGGAATTAATTAACTCTTCAAGCTCAGATCTCGAGGATCCTTCACCTATAATTTGATATTGCCATTCAATATTCTCTAGCTGAGAAAGCGCTTTAATTGCCCTATCAAAGCCCTTTGTTCTTGTTAAGGAGCCAACAGAAATAAAATTTATACGTTTGCCAAGAGGCCTTTTTTTCTTAAAAGAAAAAAAACGAGCACCATTAGTAATAGTAGAAATTTTATTAGATAAATAACGACCTACCCAATCTTCCAAACTATCTTTAACCCCTTCGGTAACAGCAATTACAGAATCGTATCGACTATAAATTATTCTTTCAATATATTTAAAAAAAAAGTAATGTCTACGGCTACCCAAAGAGCCATGCTCAGTAAAAATCAACTTCACTGGAAGCCCTAAACTTGCTAAAGGAACAAAAATCATTGACCATGTCAAATGAGCATGAACAATCAAACTGGAGGATTCCAATAATTCCGACTTAAACAATTTTCTTAATTTAATTATTGCAAAAGGATTTCGATAATTCACATTTAAATTCAGTTCATTGTCAAAAAAATCTATTTTTTTTGCACATTCTGCCGAGCAATTAAAATATACCGCCTTGCTGTTAGCACCTAAACCATTTATTCGTTGAACTAGCTCCCTTACTAACAATTCTGCACCACCGCCGCATGGAGATGTGACAACATGAATTATTTTAAATTTATTTAAATTATTGTTCATATGATCAATTAATTAGAGTTACATTATATATGCATTCATTTTGAACTATTAGTTCTATCTTCTTGTGCAGAATAAATTGCATGTTTTATTTTTTTATAACATAAAAATATTATCTTCCAAAATGATGTTTCATAGAGATGGAGAAGGGCTGAAGCTAAAATTATTAATTACTCATTTTCTTTAAAATATAAGACCAAAAAAATGGACTGAAAATAACCTTAAAAAACCCAAAAATAAGAAATTTTGTCACAATTCTATATTTCCATTTTGTAATATTTGAACTAAATGAACCTTGCTGTCTTACCCAATTAATCCACCATAAATATCTAGACAAAAAAACTGGTTTTGACCCTCTATCAACCCCCTCTTTATAGGCATACCTTAGAAAATTAAGTCTATGAGAAATGACTTCAACTGCACTACTGGCTTTAGAATGGACTCTATAATACATTACTGCATCAGGAAGCCATGCAATAGAACCATAATCTATGAGTTTTGCCAATAATGAAGCATCGGCATGCTTACCTAATATAAGTGATTCAAACTTTATTTTTTGTATAAATTTAGTCTTATAAATATACCCTGGTAAAGGCGCCACACCCCCATACCCAAATAAATATTGTTGAAGAAAATCTTTCTTATTATTAAATGTTTTTATACTTTTAAAGATGTGCATTTTTTTTGTAGTGTCACCAATTTCATTATTAAAAATCATTGCATTACAACCAACTGCTACGACAGAATCATTTAATATCAATGGAACCATTTGCTTGATATAATCGGGATGAAAAATATCGTCATCATGGAACATTACTGCATATTTAGCACTAAATTCAGATATGGCTAACTCGTAATGCTGGTATTCAGAAAGAGAGGAGGTTCTCCTTATGTACTTAATTTTTTTACTATTTAAGTAATATTTATTTATTAATTTATTTACGTCATCTTCTACTGAATTATCAGAAATAATAATCTCATAATCAAATTCTGATTCATTTTGTAAAAGAGCAGATTCAATTGCTTTATGCAAAAGAGCTGGGCGGTCTCTAGATAAAATAAAAATTTGTAAAAAAATATGCATTAAAAAATAAACTTACTTAAGAATCTAAAGCTAACATTATTAATTACTCATTATTTTCAAAAAACGAAACCAAAAATGGACTGAAAGAGACGTTGAAAAATCCAACAAAAAAAATTCTCACAATTTTATATTTAACATCTTGGGAAAAAGATTGATTGGCTAAACTACCTAAACACAATAATCTAGAGCCACTCTTAAAATGGCCTAAAAAATACCTTATCAAGCTAGTCATATTGCTCAGTAAACATATGAATAGAAGCGTGTAAACGTTTAAACATAGATTCTGTCATACCATGATGCAATGGAAGTAAAACACCTCTAGCCATAACTCCATCTGCATTTGGATACCCTTCCTTCAAGACCTTTGTGGAAATATTTTGACACATTGGCTGTCTTAAAATATTACCAGTGAAAACGACTCTAGTTTGAATATTCCTCTTTTCTAAAAAAATTTGGAATTCTTTACGAGTAAATGGCGCACCTTCTTTTATAAGAATAGGAAAAGCCAACCATGCTGTATTACACCCAATTGTTTCTTGTGGGTTTACAAAATAGTCTGGGTAGTTTTCAAAAAACTTACACTGCCTCTCAAAGTTAGCTTGTCGTGAAGCTATATTTTGATCCAACTTCTCAAGCTGCACCATCCCAAAAGAAGCACCTAGCTCATTACCTTCAAGGTTATAACCTACGGTCTCAAAAACAAATTTAGCATCATAATCAATACCATCAAGATCAACATTAAACCTATTTTCAATAGCTTCACTTTT
>MDTF01012402.1_pt1 | contig 16859 bp, 15 predicted proteins | sample 811191 | NCBI WGS metagenome assembly MDTF01 (sample SAMN05326649, study PRJNA326480) | marine metagenome | isolation source: seawater | place: Southern Ocean | collected 2011 | reverse complement strand
TTTTTTATTTCTAATTTTTTTTTTCTTTCTTTGTAATTTGTTAGTTTTTCTATTTCACCGGTAAGGATCCTAGGGTCAGAATTATATTTGAAGATTTTGTAGTTTTTTAATTCCAGTAATTTAATTTTTTCATCTATAAATTTTTCATATTGATTTCTGGGATATAAAATAATAGTTTTTTTCTTTTTTTCTTTAAATAATAATTGTTCAATTGCTTTTAGTTGAGACTCTAAACTTATGCCTATATTGATTAGATTGTTAGTTATCTTGGGTTCTTTATTTGAGAGAGAAATAAAAATTGTATCATTATATTTATGAAGTTCATCAAAAGACGATGATGTCATAGGACCAATAATTATTTTTGCCCCAGCTTCAATTATCTCTTTAATTGCTAAATTTATTTTTTTCTTATCATTAGACCCACTATCCCTAGGAATAATAATAATATTATCATTGTTAATTTCTTCAAGAGCAAGCTGAGTAGAAAGCAACAAAGATTCACCTAAATTTTTATATTCCCCAGAAAAAGGCGCAAGTAAACCAACCCTAAGTTTTCCATTATTTTCATTTGCAGTCAAGTTCGTGTTAAACAATACGAGTATATAAAATAAAAATTTAATAATAATTTTAATCATTTTTTATGAGCATATTTAAACCTGGATTATATATTGTATCAACACCTATAGGAAATTTGGATGATATAACATTAAGATCCCTGGAAGTATTAAAAAATTCTGATATCATTTTATGTGAAGACACACGAAGGTCCTTAAAGTTGCTTAATCATTATAAGATCAAAAAAAAATTAGTCTCATATCATAAATTTAATGAACAAAAAGAATTACAAAAGATTATTGAATATTTAAATGAGGGCAAAATTTTGTCTTTAATTTCAGACGCAGGGACACCAACTCTTTCAGATCCTGGTCTTTTATTAGTTAAAGCCTGTGTTGAAAAAAATATTGAAATTTTTCCTATACCTGGACCTTCAGCTATAACTGCAGCTGTCTCTATATCTGGGTTTAGTGATAAATTCCTTTTTTATGGATTTTTACCAAAGACAGAAAATGATTTAATAAAAAAAATTAATAGCCTAAAAAATCTAGACTTTTCTTTGGTATTTTTTGTACCAGGTGTAAAAATAAATTTTTATTTGAAATTTTTTAAAGAGATCTTTTTGGGTAGAGATATTTTTATTGCTCGAGAAATAAGCAAAATACATGAAACTTTTTATAGAGAAAAAATAAGCACAATAAACCTCTTTAAAACACCTTTAAAAGGAGAACTGACTATTGTGATATCAAAAATCTACACTAATAATAAACTAGAGTTAAATATAGATATTATTAAACAAGCAAAAAAGTATCTCAATAAGTATAGCGTAAAAGATGTTGTGGAATTAATTTCAAAAAAAGAAAAAATCTCTAAAAAAAAAGTGTATGATATTTGTTTGAAAATAAAAAATGAAAAAAAAAATTATTAGCTTAGTCTTTTTAGTTTTATTATTGACGAGTTGCGCAACAAAAAACCTTACTACTTTTGGTAGAGGAGTCACAATTGGTTTTGACCCAAGAACTGTAGGCATGCAAATTGATGATACACTAATGCAAAAAAGTTTAGTTGCTAGATTAACCTTAAGGCAAAAAGAATATTTCTTATACATACAAGCTGAGGTTTTAGATGGGAGAATATTTTTAACAGGTACGGTAAACGAACCTGAGGAAAAAATTAAGATAACAAAGATGGCCTGGGAAACAAAAGGTGTAAGATCTGTCAAAAATGCTATAAATATCAAGGGTCGATCTAATTTTAAAAGTACTGCTAAAGATATTTTAATAACCTCACAGTTAAGAACGGCTTTAATTTTTAACAAACTAGTTAAGTCTGCAAATTATACTTTAGAGACTATTAACAAAACTACTTATATTTTTGGTATTGCCATGAATGATGAAGAAAAAAAGGAAGTTATAGCAGAGGCTAAAGAAATATATGATGTAAAGGAAGTTATACCAACTATTTATTTAGTTTCTGAGCTTAGTAGAAATAAAATCTAGTTTTTGTAGTCAATAACCTCGGAAGAATAAGCCGCAATAGAAGCAAGATTTAAAATATCAGAAGGAGAAGATCTCAGAGGAGCAATCTCAATTGGAAGACCTAAACCTATTAACAATGGTCCAATTAATTTAGCATCACCGAATGTTTTCATCATTTTTATAGATATAGAGGCGCTGTGAAGTGCTGGCATGATTAAAACATTAGCGTTACCTACAATCTTTGAAAATGGATAAGTTTCTTTGTACTCTGCGCTCAAAGCAACATCGGGTTGCATCTCACCATCGTAATCAAAATCTACTTTTTTTGTTTTCATTAACTCGATAGCTTCGGTTACGTGTTTAGTTCTTGTTGTCGCTGGCTTACCAAAAGTTGAGTGAGAAAGAAAAGCAACTTTAGGGTCAAAACCGAATAATCTTACTACTCTAGTACTTGAAATTGCTATTTGAACGAGTTGTTCTGCAGTTGGATTATCATGAACATTGGTATCAGATACAAAAACCGTTCTACCTTTTGAGACTAACATTGTTAGGCCAAATATTATTTCTCCAGGTCTAGCATCTACAACTTTATTTAATTTTTCTATAGTAGCAGCATGGTGTCTTGTACCACCTGTGACCATAGCGTCAGCATCGCCACAAGCAACCATGCATGTTCCCCAAGTTACTCTGTCATTTCGAACTAAATGATCACACTCTCTTTCTAACATCCCGCTTCTTTGAAGTTTTTTGTACAAATGTTTTGTATATTTTTTTCTTTTTTCAACATCTTTTGAGCTTACAATTTCTATATTAAAATTTTCATCAAGACCTATATTTTTTAGTTGTTCTTTTACTTTTTCTTCCTTTCCAATCAAAATTGGTATCCCTAATTTACTATTTTTAAAGGCCACAGCAGCCTTTAAAATATTAGGATCCTCACCTTCTGCAAACACCACTTTTTTTTGAGATTTTTTAATTTGGGCATTTATACTTTGCATAATATTCATTGAAGGATCAAGTCTTCGAGACAAGTCTTCTTTGTATTTTTCCAAATCATTAATTTTTTTTCTAGCTGCTCCAGATTTCATAGCAGCTTCGGCAACGGCAGCAGGAATTACACTGATTAATCTAGGGTCAAATGTTGATGGGATTATATATTCTCTTCCATATCTTGGTCGTTCTCCACCGTAGGCTGCAATAACTTCATCCGGCACTTCTTCTCTTGCTAGTTGAGCAATTGCTTTTGCTGCCGCAACTTTCATATCTTCATTAATTTCTTTTGCTCTAACATCCAGCGCGCCTCTAAAAATATAAGGAAAGCCAATAAGGTTATTAACTTGATTTGGGTAATCAGATCTTCCTGTTGCTATAATAGCATCTGATCTAACTTCTTCTATTAACTCTGGTTTTATTTCTGGATCAGGATTAGCACACACGAAAATAATAGGATTTTTTTCCATTGTTTTAATCATATCTTTTGTAACTACATCTTTAGCAGATAGGCCTAAAAAAACATCCGCACCTTCCATGGCCTCAGTAAGTGTCCTCATTTTAGTTTCAATTGCATGAGCAGACTTAAATTGATCAACTTTTTCCCTACCTTTATATATAACTCCTAATCTATCGCACATAATTACGTTTTCATTTTTAACTCCAGAAAGTTTAAATAAATTAGTACAAGCAATTGCAGAAGCACCAGCTCCATTAATGACAACTTTGACTTCATTAATTTTTTTTTTTGAAATATCCAAAGCATTAATCAGTGCAGCAGTTGTTATAATGGCGGTACCATGTTGGTCATCATGGAAAACAGGTATGTCCAACAGGCCTTTGAGTTTTTGTTCAATAATAAAACAATCTGGTGCTGCAATATCTTCCAAATTAATTCCACCGAAAGTATTGCCTATATTTTTTATAGTATTAATGATTTCATCGGGATCTGAACTATCAACCTCAATATCAATCGAATCTATGTCCGCAAATCTTTTAAATAAAACTGATTTACCTTCCATAACAGGTTTTGAGGCTAGAGAGCCAAGATTTCCAAGTCCTAAGATTGCAGAACCGTTGCTAATTACAGCTACTAAATTTCCCTTACTCGTGTAGTCATATGCAGAATCTGGGTTTTTTGCGATTTCTTTTACTGGAACAGCTACGCCAGGTGAATAAGCTAAAGACAAGTCTCTTTTGGTTGTTAAAGGTTTTGAAGAATTTATCTCAATTTTGCCAGACTTACCCTGTGTATGAAAGTCCAATGCTTCTTTATCTGTATAATGGTCAATTTTAGATTTTTTTGTCATAAAAATTGAGTATGTAATATAAAATAGACAAAATCATCATTAAATTTAATTTTTATTAAAATACATGAACTTATTATCTTCCACTTCTGTCTTTAGCTTCTATACTTTAATCAGCCGACTCTTGGGCTATGTCAGGGACATTTTAATAGCGTCTTTTCTAGGCGCATCAATTTATGCAGATGCTTTCTTTGTAGCATTTCGACTTCCAAATACTTTTCGGAGACTCTTTGCAGAAGGGGTTTTCAATGCTGCTTTTATTCCAAGTTACACGGATGCAAAATTAAATAATGAAAATGAAGGAAAAAAATTTGCAGATGATGTTTTAAACTTATTAATAATAGTCTTATTGGGAATTATTTTTGTTGTTGAAATTTTTATGCCGATAATTGTTTATTTAATTGCCCCAGGGTTCTATGAAGATGTTGAAAAATTTAATCTAGCGGTAGAATTAACTAGAATTACTTTCCCCTTTTTAATTTTTGTTAGTTTATCGTCTTTTTTTTCAGGAATATTAAATTCAAACAATAAATTTGCAGCCGCCGCCGCCGCCCCAATTATACTAAATATTTTTTTAATTTTAAGTCTACTTATCTCTTTTTTTTTTAATCTTAATTTCGAGTTATATTTATCTTACGCAGTTACAATATCTGGCATATTCCAGTTAATTTTTTTAATATTTTTTACCAAGTATTACTATAAACCCTCGATTAACTTTAAAATAAAGATTAATTCTAAAATAAGTTTTTTTTTAAAAAAACTATTGCCAAGTATATTTTCATCAGGTGTTACACAAATTAATATTTTGATAGGAACAATTATTGCTTCTTTTGAAGCTGGTGCAGTTTCTTATTTGTATTATGCAGATAGAATTTATCAGATTAATTTAGCTATTGCTGGAATTGCAATTGGCACAGTGGCGCTTCCAGAACTTTCAAAAAAAATAAAAATAGGAAATATTTCTGAAGCAATGCGCATACAAAATAAATCAATAGAACTATGTTTGCTTTTATCTATACCTGCGTGCTCAGGTCTAATTATTGCCTCACAACAAATTACCAGTGCTCTATTTGGGTATGGATCATTTTTAGAAACGGATGTTATTTCAACTGCTCAAGCATTAAAATATTTTGGATTTGGTGTACCTGCATTTGCTTTAATTAAAATTCTTTCTAATTTTTTCTTTGCAAGAGACAACACTAAGATTCCATTTTATATTTCGACTTTTAGTATTTTCTTAAATATTTTAATATCTGTTTTTTATTTTAGAGAGCTAGGATTTATTATTATTCCAATTGCTACTTCTGTAGCGACCTGGTGTGCTGTAATTGTTTATTTAATTTTATTGTTAAAACTTAAATACTTAAACACGAAATCTGATTTTTATATTAACTTTATTAAAACAATTATTTCTGTAGGTATAATGAGCCTACTTCTCAGTTTTTTAATTAATTTTTTTGAGGATAAGCTTATTTATACTAATTATTATAAGTCATTTTATCTTATAATGATTGTAGCTTTAGTGGCTGTAATATATTTATTATCAGCTCGCTTACTAGGAGTTTTAAAAATTAAAAACTTTAAAACAAATTAAAGAATGGATAAAAAAAAATTAGTTTTTTCTGGAGTTCAACCAACCGGTAATTTACATCTCGGTAATTATCTTGGAGCTCTGAAAAACTTTGTAGCTTTACAAGAAAAAACAGAATGTATTTATTGTGTTGTTGATCTTCATGCTATTACGACTTTTCAAGACCCGAGCGACTTACGAAATAATATTTTAGAAACTACAGCCGGTTTTCTTGCTACCGGACTTGACAGTAAAAAAAGTATCATTTTTAACCAGTCTTCAGTAAGTGGACACGCCGAGCTTGCTTGGATTTTGAATTGTGTTGCCCGCATTGGCTGGCTGAATAGAATGACTCAGTTCAAAGATAAAGCCGGCAAAGACAAAGAGAAAGCAAGTGTTGGCCTTTATATTTATCCAAACTTAATGGCAGCAGATATTCTTTTATACAAAGCAACACATGTCCCGGTAGGAGCAGACCAAAAACAACATCTAGAACTTTGTAGAGACGTAGCACAAAAGTTTAATAATGATTTTAACAAGAATATATTTCCATTACCTGAACCATTAATACAGAAAAATATATCAAGAGTAATGAGCCTAAGAGATGGCACAAAAAAAATGAGTAAATCAGATGAGTCCGAGTATTCTAGAATTAATCTAAAAGATTCAGCAGATGATATTGTAAAAAAAATTAAAAAGGCAAAGTCAGATTCCTCTTCAATACCAGATAATTTAAAAGATTTAGAAAAAAAACCCGAAGCTTTTAATTTGATAAATATATATTCTAATTTAACAAACAACTCTTTTGAAGAGTCTTTAAATGAACTAAAAGGAAGAGAATATTCGTACTTAAAAGGTAAATTATCAGAAATATTAGTTGAGTTAATCTGTCCTGTTGGTAAAAAAATGCGTGAAATGCTAAATGATAAAAGTTTTTTAGAAAAAGTTCTTAAAGAAGGCACAGAAAAAGCCAGAGATTTAGCTGAGTACAACCTTAAAGAGATACGAAATGCAGTAGGTTTTATTTAATTAAAGATGATATAAAAACAAAATGATTATAACAGAATTAACACCAAATCCTAATTCACTAAAATTTTTGTCTGAAAAAGTTATTTCTACAATAGGAACTGAAGAGTTTCAGAAAAAAGATTTTAATAAAATTAAAAATGAGTTTGTAAAAAATTTACTTAATCTAGAAGGTGTCGAGCTTGTTTTATTAGCTGATAATTTTCTATCAGTAAAAAAAAATAAAGAAATTTCATGGGATATATTAAAACCTACAGTCATTTCTCATATGAATGATTATTTTGAGAAAAATGATAAACCAATACTTAGCAAAAAAAACGAATCAAAAGAAGGCAAACTAGACCATGGAGAAGTTGAAGGCAGAATAATAAAAGTTTTAGACGAAAAAGTTAGACCAGCAGTCGCAAAAGATGGCGGGGACATAAAATTTAAATCTTTTAAAGATGGAGTTGTACACGTCGAACTGCAAGGAAGTTGTTCAGGTTGTCCAAGTTCTCTTATGACTTTAAAACAAGGTGTACAAAATTTACTTTGTCATTATGTTGAAGAAGTCAAATCAGTGGAAGCTATTTAAATGAGAAAAATAGTAAGCTATAGACAAAAACTATTCGCATTAGCAAGAATTTATAAAATTGATAAAGTTTTAGACATAAATATAAAACTTACTACATATGAGATAGAATTAGAGCTCTTAAGAAATAAAGTGCCCATACCTTCAAGAAGAGGATATTTTTCCCATAAAATTATTAATGAAATTGTAAATCCTTTTTATGATTCGTTAAAAGAAAATTTAGCAATAAAACTTAATTCTAAAAAAATATTTGAGAAAGTAGATATAAAATTTAATTCTAAAAAAATATTTGAGATTGTAAAAATAAATAAAAATTTAAAAAAAATATTTGAGGTAATAAATAAATCTTATGCATTTGTAATTTTCAATATTAATAACTTTTTCAAAACTCTTACCAAAACAATAATTGAGAGTTTAAACAATATTTATGAATTTAAAGTAAATGAAAAAATTATAAATAGAATTATTTTAAGAAGTGCTTATGGATCAATTTTAGTCATGTTAGTTTTTGGCGGTTTTTATACTAAAGAATATATATCCAATTTAGATTCAGTAAAAATCTCCCTAGAAATAAAATCCGATAAAAAAAAACCAGTCAAGACTTCCAAAAATGTTAAGAAGCAAGAATCTAAAAACGTTGTGAAAAAAGCCGAAAAAGAAAAGAAACCTTATGATCCTGAAAATGATTATACTTTAAACACTCAAACGGTATTAAATTTATTTGAAGATTTAGACTATGATTTAAATCTTGTGAGAGACTCTAAGTTAGTAAAACCAATATATTTTACAAGACTGCCAAAAGATCTAGATACGATTAGAAGCACAAAGAAAAAAAAAGAAACTTTTCTGAAAATTCTTTTGCCTTTAATTGTTGCGGAAAATCAAACAATTACAAAAGATAGAAAATATTTATTAAAAATCTTAAAAGAAAATGAATCTAAAAAAAATAAAAATTGGATAAATAAAAAATACAAAGCGTACAGGATTTCAAATAAAAATATTAATGAACTAATTGTAAAAATGGATACTATTCCGATTTCTATCGCTTTAGCTCAAGCTGCGAAAGAGAGTGGATGGGGAACTTCTAGATTTGCACTAGAAGGAAACGCTATATTTGGTCAATGGACATGGAATGGAGAAGGTATTGAACCTCTTGAAAAAACAGAAGGAAAAAATCATAAAATATTAAAATTTCCTTTATTACGTGCGTCTGTTAAAGCGTATATCACGAACTTAAACACCCACGGTAGTTATAAAAATTTTAGGAAAAAAAGATTTGAATTACGAGAAAAAAACAAACAATTATCAGGCAAAGAACTTATTGGTGAACTTGATAAATATGCTGAAACTGGAAAAGAATATACAAAAGTATTGTTACAAATTATAGAACAAAACAATTTAGATGAGTTTGAAACAGTAACGATAGATGACTTTAAAGATAAAAACCAATTAAAACTTTAAAAATTATAAATTAGCTACTACAAATTGAATACCTAACCACCCCCATGATCCATCTGGTTGTCTTAGCGAACAATTTACTCTTCCCCTTTCACTTGTGAACTTGCCTGTTAGTATAATTTTTATTTTAAACTCATTTAAAAACTCAAGTTTAGATTTTTTCCATGTGTTTAGTTCATTGGAATAACAATTTAATAATTTGATATTTTTTAGATCTTTAAAAAATTCAATAATAATCTCTGGTGGATTATCTGAATCTTGAAGATATTTTTCTTTAGGAATTATAGATTTAAATTTTAAAGGTATAGTTTTAAGGATAGTCTTAAATCGTTCTATTTTTCCATAAGTTTCATTGATAGGAAATCTCGGAAGTTCATAAAAATCTTTTGTTTCGTCTACTACACCTGAGTGTTGACCAAAAGCATACTTAAAGCCTAAATCTTTAACTATAATCTTGAAATTATTACTATATTCACCAAACGGATATGAAAAGAATAGAGAATTGTATCCTAAATTATTTTTTAAATCAGCCTTAGCCTTATTTATATCATCTATAATCTCTTGATTTTTCATATCAACTAAATATTCATGAGAAAAACTATGGTTGCCTATGTGGACAAATTTTTCTTTAGAAATTTCCTTAATTTGATTCCAACTCATATAACCATTAGTTCCAACTTCACGCGTATTAACAAATAGTACAAATGGTATCTGTTCCTTTTTAAGTATTGGCCAGGCTTGGTGGTAAAAAGATAAAAACCCATCATCTATAGTTAATAAAATTTTCTTTTCATCTTTATTGTTTAAAATATCATTTTCAAACTTGTTTGGGTTAACAAATTTAAATTGATTTTTTTTTATTAAATTTATGTGCTCGATAAAATCTGCTATTTTTATATTCGTAGATGGATACTTATTTTCTTCAAAACGATGATACATAAGGACAATGATGCCTTTATCCTTTATATTATTCGAAGTAGACAATAACTGACTAGGAAAAAATGAAGACAATAAAAAAATGATTAATAATTTTTTAATAATTAATTGCACAGGTAAAAATGATATTATTGGGTTAAGAATTAATAATAAGTTTTTTTTTAAAAAATTACAAACAAATTCTATTAAGTATGAGCAAATGTCATTGCAAGTGCTTGATCTTATTAATGAATATAGTGTTGATTTTGGAAAAAATTTTTCAATTTTAGTAAATCTAGGTCCTGGAAGTTTTTCAGGAATTAGAATTGCATTAGCTACTACTAAAGGGATTCAACTTGTAAAAAAATTAAATATTTATGGCTATAATAACTTTTTGATTAATGCTGCGCCTTTTTTAAAAAGAAAAGAAAAACTTACTTTGATACAAAAAACAAATAGTTTTTATTATTTTTCACAAGGGGTTTTTGACAAAAAATATAATTTTACTTTACCTACAAGGCTTGATCCAGGTTATTTGCAGCTTAATAATTCCCTAGTAGTAATTCCAGAAGAAATAAAAAATGATGCAATAATTAGAGGTATTGATAAAAAAAAAGTATGTATTGCTGAATTTAACCTTAAAAATATCGATATATTAATAGAATACAATCTATTGGAAAATAAATTGATTAAACCACTATATTTAAGTTAAGCTGCAATTATCTATATGAATGATATTGAAGAAAAATGTAAAGCAAAAGGAGTTAGACTAACAGATCAAAGAAGAATAATAGCCAAGGCCATGTCTGTTTCAATTGATCATCCTGACGTAGACGAATTACATAAGAGAGTTAATAAAATTGATAAAAAAATAAGTATCGCTACAGTTTACCGAACAGTTAAATTACTTGAAGAATCAGGAATAGTTGAAAAACACGACTTTAAAGGTGGTAAGGCAAGATATGAACAATCACCAGATGAACACCATGATCACCTAATAGATATTAATAGTGGTGAGATTATTGAGTTTGTTAATAAAGATATAGAAATTTTACAGAATAAAGTTGCTCAAAAGTTAGGTTACAAGTTAGTTGATCATAAACTTGAATTATATGGTTCCAAAATAAAAAAATAATTTGTCTAAAAAAATTTTTATCAAAACCTTTGGTTGTCAAATGAACGAATACGACAGTAATCGTATTTTAGATTTAGTTAAACCCATAGGATATTTTGTCACAAATAATCCCTCCGATGCAGATTGTTATGTTTTAAACACTTGTCATATTAGAGAAAAAGCGACAGATAAAGTTTATCATGATATTGGACGTCTAAAAAAAGAATTTAGAAATAAAAAAAAGCCAATGCTTTTAGTTACAGGTTGTGTAGCACAAGCAGAAAGTGAAGAAATGCTTAATAGGGAAAAATATATTGATGGAATTGTAGGTCCTCAGTCATATCATCAGATACCTGAAATAATAAAAAAAATAGAAAATAATGAAAATAAAATAAATTGTACTGAATTTGAGGTTGTAGAGAAGTTTGATACACTAAATTTAGTCAAAAATTCAAATTCTAAAATATCTTCATTTTTAACTATTCAAGAGGGTTGTGATAAGTTTTGTCATTTTTGCGTCGTGCCATACACAAGAGGACCGGAGTTCTCCAGATCATTTAACGAAGTTATAAATGAAGCAAAACAATTAGTAGCAAATGGCTCTAAAGAAATTACTCTTTTAGGTCAAAATGTGAATGCTTACGAATTCAAAACGGAGACTAATACTTTTCGTCTTTCTGATTTATTATTTAAACTAAATGACATGAAGGATTTAGAAAGAATTAGGTACACAACCTCCCACCCAAAAGATGTGACTAAAGATTTAATTAAAGCTCATAAATATTGCAAAAAACTTATGCCGATACTGCACTTGCCCGTTCAAAGTGGTTCTTCGAAAGTCCTTAGCGCCATGAATAGAAAACATAACATTTTAGATTATCATGAAGTTATTGAAAAACTTAAAAAAGCTAAACCAAATATTAAATTTTCTTCAGATTTTATTATAGGTTATCCGGGAGAAACAGATGATGATTTTAAGCAAACACTGAACTTAATAGAAAAAATAAAATTTATTAATTCATATTCATTTATTTACAGCTCAAGGCCCGGTACACCAGCTTCGAAATTAAATAACATTGATTCACATGTCGCAAAAGGAAGATTAATAAAATTACAATCAATACTTGAGGAAAATAATTCTAAATATAAAAAAGAATTCTTAGACAAAACAATAGAAGTTCTTTTTGAAAATAAATTAAACAAGCAAAATAAATATTTTGGTAGAGATAAATTTTTGAATTCAGTTATTGTTGAAAGTAAGCATGATTTAACTGGACAATTATTAATTGTTAAGGTTAACGACTTTAATCATAATAGTCTATTTGGGACTATTTCAAATAATGAAAATTCTTTTTCGAAGCTTAATTAATGTCTGAAATAAGCAAACTAGAACAAAAACTTATCCTAAAAAAAATAGATAAAGAAACTTTAAATATTCAAATTTTAGATAATAGTATTTTATTATTAATTGTAGGTGAATTTAACGAAAATTTAAAGAAGCTAGAAAAGTTAACACAAACTACTTTGTTTTTTAGAGGAAATTCAATCACAGTAAAAGGTAACCCAGATAATATTAGGACTGTTTCCGACGCAATAAGATTTTTAATAAATAAATTTCTTTTAACCAATAGTATCGAAAAAAGTGATATAATTTTATCTGTGAATAAAAATTTAAATACAGACAATAACTCAAATATCCAATCTTTTGCTCAATTAATTAAAACACCAAAAAAATCAGTTATAGCAAGATCACAAAAACAATCTGATTACATAAAAGCATTAAGAGAAAATGATATTGTTATGGCATTGGGCCCTGCAGGTACGGGAAAAAGTTTTCTTGCTGTATCAGTTGCTATTACTTTACTCATGGAGAAGAAGGTAGAACGAGTTATACTTTCAAGACCTGCTGTCGAAGCGGGAGAAAAGCTAGGTTTCCTACCAGGAGATATGAAAGAAAAAGTAGATCCATACCTAAGACCACTTTACGATGCTTTATATGAATTGTTTGGCTTTGAAAAAATTGACAAGAAGATAGAATCAGGTGAAATTGAAATTGCGCCATTGGCCTTTATGAGAGGTAGAACATTAAAAAACTGTTTTGCCATTCTAGATGAAGCACAAAATGCTACGGAAACACAAATAAAAATGTTCTTAACTAGAATAGGAGAAAATTCAAAATTGGTAGTAAATGGGGATCCTTCTCAAGTTGATTTAATTAATAAAGCCCACTCAGGTTTAACAAAATCTAAAAATATACTAAGCCAAATTGAAGAAGTAAAAATTGTCGAATTTGATCATAGCGATGTTGTAAGACATCCTCTTGTATCAAAAATCATCAGGGCTTATCAAAACAAAGCCGATGATCAAAGCTGACGTGCTAATTACCAATAAAAATTGGATAAAACGCATAAAATCTCCTAATTTTTACGTGAATAAAAAGCTTAAAAAAATCGGAAAAAAAAATAATCCTTTTAAAAAAAATAATTTTAGCTTTACGATTCTACTTTCAGGAGATTCTGAAGTGAGAAAATTAAACATCAAATTCAGAAATAGAAAGAATACAACAGATATTTTATCATTTCCTTTTCACGAGAAGTTTTCCTTAAATGAACTGTTAAAAAAAAAAACAAAAAAAATATACTTAGGTGATATAATTATTAACTTAAATAAAATTAACTATAAAACAGAAGATGGCGACTTTTTTCTAAACTTTGATAAAATATGGATACACGGGTTAGTTCATTTACTGGGTTACCGTCATAAATCAAATTTTGATTTTTCTATAATGAAAAAAGTAGAAAATAAATTACTACGATCAATACGGTAATATGATTTTAAAATTTCTTAACAGCAGGCTTATCTTAATTTTTTTATTTCCATTTACCCTGGGATCTTTGACAGTTTTTAGTTTTCAACCATATAATTTAAATTATATAAATTTTATAATTATTCCTATTTTATTTTTGCTGACGACATATGTGCAAAAAAAATCAAGAAATACTTATAGAAAAAAACCATATTTATTAAATTTATTTTTTATTGGATATTTATTTGGAATTGGGTTTTTTTTATCAGGCACATTTTGGATATCCCATTCGCTTACATTTGATGAAAATTTTAAATTTCTAATTCCTTTCTCTACAATTGGCTTGCCTATTTTTCTTGGAATTTTTTTTGGTATCGCAAATTTAATTGCTGGGCCATTTTTACAAAATAATTTTAAATCTATTTTATTATTTTCGAGTTCTTTAGCTTTTATGGACTACCTACGTGCTAAAATTTTTTCAGGTTTTCCTTGGAACATTTGGGCATATACGTGGTCCTGGGAACCAGAGATACTACAATCCCTTTTTTTCCTTGGTTTTTTTTCATTTAATTTATTTTGTATTATCTTATATTGCTCACCTCTTTTATTAATTTTTAGAAAAAAAATTAATTTTTTGTTATTTATTATAATTAGTTTAATTTTTTTTGGTAACTATATTTATGGATCTTCAATAATTAAGAATAATGAAAAAAATTTTACTAACTTAAAATTAAATTCAGAAAATTCAGTTTACACAAAAATTATTTCACCTAATTTTGAATTAAAATATAATATATCTAGTAATGATTTAAGCAAAAATATATCAAGTCTTATTAAATATAGTGATCCAGATATTGACAAAAAAACTCTTTTCGTTTGGCCGGAAGGAGTCTTTACCGGTTTTAATTTTGATGAGATTAGAGAGTATAAAACATTATTTCAAGACGCCTTTTCAGAAAATCACCTAATATTATTTGGGATTAACACGACTGAACAGAATCAAAATAATAATGAAATTTTTAATAGCCTAATCATTACCAACAATAAATTGGATATTATTTTTAACTACAATAAAATTAAATTAGTACCTTTTGGCGAGTTTTTACCTTTTGAGAGTATTTTAAGTAAATTAGGATTAAAAAAAATAACAGAAGGTTATGGTTCCTTTTCAAGCGGCACCAACAATAACATTTTTGAATTTGGCAATTTAAAGATGTTGCCATTAATTTGTTATGAAATAATTTTTCCTGAATTAAGCCAGAATCAAAAAAATTTAATTGTAAATATCTCAGAAGATGCTTGGTTTGGTAATACTATAGGGCCCAATCAACACTTTTCCAAAGCTATTTTTAGAGCAATAGAAAGCAATGTTTATTTAGTAAGATCGGCAAATAAAGGGTTTAGTGCTTTTATAGACAACAAAGGTGTAGTTAAAAAAGTTCTTAAGCCAAATGAAAGAGGTGTTATTGAGTTAAAAGTACCAATTATAAACAATGTAAAAAAAAAATATAAAATTGATTTGATCTTTTTTGCTCTTTTATTTACATGTGTTTTAAATTTTATTGTTTTAAAAAATGAAAAAAAATAATTATCTATTCACAAGTGAGTCAGTTTCTGAAGGTCACCCCGATAAAGTTTGTGATAGAATCTCAGATATGGTTGTTGATTCCTATCTATCAAAAGATCCTTTTTCTAGAGTTGCATGTGAAACATTAACCACTACTAATAAAGTCGTGCTAGCAGGAGAAATTCGTGCACCAGAAATTAAAAAAGACGAACTAATTCAAAAAGTTAGAAATTGTATAAAAGATATAGGCTATGACCAAGATGGATTTAGTTGGAGGGAACAAACGAATATTGAATCTCACTTGCACGCTCAGTCTTCAGATATAGCGATGGGAGTAGATTCAAAAGATAATAAAGACGAAGGAGCTGGAGACCAAGGTATAATGTTTGGGTATGCGTGTGATGAAACAGAAGATCTAATGCCAGCACCAATTCATTATTCTCATAAAATATTAAGATTAATGGCAGAAGATAGAAAAAAAGGTTTGATAAAAGGAATAGAACCTGATTCAAAAAGTCAAGTTACAATGCAATATGAAAATGATAAACCAACAAGAGTAACATCAATTGTAATTTCAACACAGCATTCTAAAGACTTAAATAAAGATCAAGTTAGAAATATTATCTATCCATACATTAAAAAATCAATACCTGAAAATTTGATAAAAGAACTGGACGATAAGGAAGTTTACATCAATCCAACTGGCCAATTTATTATAGGTGGACCTGATGGTGATACTGGTCTTACTGGAAGAAAAATTATTGTTGATACTTATGGGGGAGCCGCACCACATGGTGGTGGAGCTTTTTCTGGAAAAGACCCAACAAAAGTTGACAGATCGGCAGCGTATGTTTCTAGATATTTAGCAAAAAATATTGTAGCAGCAGGAGTTTCAGAAAAGTGCTTAATACAACTCGCTTATGCAATAGGTGTTTCGAAACCACTTTCTATCTATGTAAAATTAGCTACCGACGATGAGGAAAAAAACGAAGATATAAAAAAAAAAATAGAAAAAAATTTTGATTTGTCACCACGTGGGATTAGAGAGTTGTTAAATTTGAATAAATCAATTTATGAAGTCACATCTGCTTACGGGCATTTTGGAAGAAAGCCTACAAATAAAGGTGAATTTTCTTGGGAAAAAACAGATAAAATTAATGTTTTTAAAATGTGACCTTGTAAAAGCCTTAAATTTTCATTAAATAGGATTAAAAATTACATGTTTACAGAATGGGCTTTAGCCCATTTTTTTTTGGAGCAAACTAAAAAGGAAAAAAATGTTAAATAGGGGATTAGATAAAGTTGAGTTGTTAAGAATAGTGGAAGCTGTCGCAAATGAAAAATCTATAGACAAAGAAATAGTTTTAGAATCTATGGAAAGTGCCATACAAAAAGCAGCTTTAACAAAATTTGGAACAGAAAATAATATTCAAGTTGTTATAGATAGGTTGAGTGGTGAAATTAAAATTCAAAAAGTTTTAGACATAGTTGATGAAGTTGAA
>MDTF01018478.1_pt1 | contig 16862 bp, 13 predicted proteins | sample 811191 | NCBI WGS metagenome assembly MDTF01 (sample SAMN05326649, study PRJNA326480) | marine metagenome | isolation source: seawater | place: Southern Ocean | collected 2011 | reverse complement strand
CTTTGTGCGCGATTTTCTGCGTTTCTTTGTGCGCGATTTTCTGCGTTTCTTTGTGCGCGATTTTCTGCGTTTCTTTGTGCGGCGTTTTCTACCACCCCAACGATAAATATCTTTTGCTTTTAATAGTGCTGCTTTGTCTTTTTTTGCTTTTAACATTTGTTTGGTATTGGCAGTCACATCGTCTTCCGATAATGCGAACCCTTGTTTTGCTTGTTTGCTGGCTTCCAATTCACGTCGCAATCGACTTACTTCATTTTTTGCGCAGTTTGCATTACATTGTTCTAAATTAGACATGTTATAATATATACACATAATTAATATTTTTTCTAAAGTATAAAAAAAATATTAAATTTAGCGGCGTTTTTTGGTACCTTTTCTGCGTTTTTTTCTACGCATAGTTTGCGATTTTTTCACAAGACCCTTTGTCATTTTCTGGAATTTTTTGCCTTTATTTCGTCGAGCAAGGTCGATGTATTTACCCAAATTCTTTTGTCTTTTGGCGGTGGCGCTTTTTCTTCTGGAAACAATGTTGCCGTTTTTTTTTTTGCATCAAATGCTTTTTGGTAAGGGCTTTTTTACCTGGGTTGGTTTTGTATGCAGTTCCGTTCCAAACTTGGCGTCTGGAACCAACAAGCATATCAAATTTCTTACCATTAACAAGGTATTTGCGGTCAGCAGTTCTTTTCCAATTTCTTCTAGTCATTATATATATTATAAAAAGAAAAAAAATAATTATTACTAAATAATATCCAAACGCATATTTTATTTAATGATTTTCAAAAAATCATTAAATAAAATATAAATTGATTTATCTTTTAATAATTAATAAAATTAATATAAAAAAATAAATATATTAAATTAATATCGATGACAAAAACCGAAGATTTGAACCAGAAATATCAAAAGAAAACCGATATCGAGCATATTAAAGATGCACCTGATACATATATTGGCAGTGTAGAACTTGATTCCGAACATGGTTGGTTATTAGAAGGCAAAGAAATGAAATACAAAACTTATAATTGGGTCCCCGGTTTATATAAATGTTTTGATGAAGGTATTGTAAATGCTAGAGATCATTATGTTCGATTGAATGGAAAGAAAAAAAACAAAAAAATAATTCCAGTAAAAAACATTGAAATTACAGTCGATAAAGATACAGGTGTTATTACAATGATGAATGATGGAAATGGTATTGATGTTGCAAAACATCCCGAACATAAATTATGGATTCCTGAAATGATTTTTGGTCATTTGAGAACGGGGACAAACTATGATAAAAAAGCAAAAAAAATTGTTGGAGGGAAAAATGGTTTTGGTTTTAAACTTGTACTAATTTACGCTAAATGGGGTGAGATTGAAACAGTAGACCATATTAGAAAGAAGAAATACACGCAGCGATTTGAAGATAATTTGGGTAAAATTTGTAATCCTAAAGTAACTAAAACGACGGAGAAACCATATACAAAAGTATCATGGTTGCCTGATTATAAACGATTTGGATTGGAAGGATTATCTGATGATATGTTTCAGATGTTTAAAAAGAGAACATGGGATATTGCCGCAGTAACAGATAAATCAATACGTGTTAAATTTAATGGGGAAACAATACCAATCAAAACGTTTGAAGGTTATATTGATATGTATATCGGAAACAAAAACGAAACAAAAAGATTATATGAAAAATTTAATGACCGGTGGGAATATGCTGTTTGTATAAGTCCATTGGATGAATATACACAGGTATCATATGTAAATGGTATTAATACAAAAAAAGGTGGAAAACATGTGGATTATATAATGAACCAGATAGTGAAGAAAATGTCTGTATATATTGAAAAAAAGAAGAAAATTAGAGTTAAACCTATTACAATTAAAGAACAGTTGATGTTGTTTTTAAATTGTATTATTGAAAATCCAGCATTTGACAGTCAAACAAAAGAATGTATTAATACACCTGTGGCAAAATTTGGTTCAAAATGTGAAGTAAGTGATAAGTTTATTGAAAAGCTGGCGAAAATGGGTGTAATGGAATCAGCTATAGCATTAAATGAGGTAAAAGCCAATAAAGCTGCAAAGAAAAACGATGGTAAGAAAACATCCAGTATTAGAGGTATTCCAAAGTTAATGGATGCAAATAAAGCAGGAACATCTGAAAGTAATAAATGTACATTAATTTTATGTGAGGGAGATTCAGCTAAAGCAGGTATTGTATCAGGATTAAGCAAGGAAGATAGAAATTGGTTTGGTGTTTTCCCATTGAAAGGTAAGTTATTGAATACGAAAGATATTTCACAATTAAGAATTAATGCAAATGCGGAAATTACAAGTATTAAAAAAATTGTGGGTTTGGTTACAGGTAAAATATATACAAAAGAGTTGATTAAAAAACATTTGAGATATGGTAAAGTTTTATTTATGACAGACCAAGATTTGGATGGGTCACATATTAAAGGGTTATGTATTAATATGTTTCATTCGCAGTGGAAAGAATTGATAGAGATTGATGATTTTCTTGGATTTATGAATACACCAATTTTAAAAGCAAAGAAGGGAAAAAAGGAATTAGATTTCTATAATGAGAGTAAATATGAATTATGGAAAGAAGCAAATAATGGAGGGAAAGGATGGAAAATCAAATATTTTAAAGGTTTGGGTACTAGTTCTTCAAAAGAATTTAAACAATATTTTAAAAATAAAAAGATGGTAACATTTAAATTTAGCGAAAATTGTTGTGATTCAATAGACAAAGTATTTAATAAACATAGAGCTGATGATAGAAAAAAATGGTTAGGTAGTTATAATAAAGATGAAGTTTTAAATGCGGAAACAAAAACAATTACATATGAAGATTTTGTGGATAAAGAAATGAAACATTTTTCGAAATATGACTGTGATAGGTCAATTCCAAATATGATGGACGGTTGGAAAATTAGTACAAGAAAAATATTATTTTCTTGTTTTAAAAGAAATTTAACAAATGAAATTAAAGTGGCACAGTTAGCAGGATATGTTAGCGAACATTCAGGATATCATCATGGTGAAATGAGTTTAATAAAAGGTATTATTGGAATGGCTCAAGAATATGTTGGTTCAAATAATGTAAATGTTTTGATGCCAAATGGTCAGTTTGGTACAAGATTGATGGGTGGAAAAGACCACGCCAGTGAAAGATATATTTTCACAGCATTGAATCCATTGACAAAATATATTTTTAGAGAAGAAGATAAAGCAATTTTAAATTATAACGACGATGATGGATTAAAAGTTGAGCCTGAATTTTATTTACCGATTATACCGTATGTATTGGTGAATGGGGGAAAAGGTATTGGAACAGGTTTTAGTTATGAAGGAACATCATATAATTTGTCAGAAATTATAAAATATGTTGAAAATAAAATCGATGGTAATAAAACGAATATTGAATTGCATCCGTATTATGAAAATTTTAATGGTAAAGTAATTAAAAATTATGGAAAACAAAAAAAATATTTAATTAAAGGAAAATATAAAGTTGTGAGTGCAGATACAATTAAAATTACAGAATTGCCTATTGGTACATGGACAACCGATTATAATGAATTTTTGGAATATTTAATGACAGATAAAACGAAAAGTGGGAAACAAAAAAAACCGATTATTAAGAAAAAAACAGATATGTGCACAGATGTCCAAATAGATTTTACGTTAAAATTTTATCCTGGGGTTTTACCAAATTTATTATCGGCGAAATATGATGAACATATTAATATGGTAGAAAAAACATTAAATTTGACAGTGACAAAATCATTGACAAATATGAATTTATTTACAGAACAAAATAGATTAAAAAAATATAAAAATGTATATGAAATTATTGATGATTACTATTGTATTAGATATTTAGGATATAACAAAAGGAAAAAATACATGTTAAATTTGATGGAATATCAAGTAAAATTATTGACAAATAAGGCGAGATTCATTTTAGAACAATGTGATGATAAGATTGATTTGAGAAAGAAAAAGAAAGAAGCTGTTATTGCATTATTGAAAGAGGGAAATTATGATGTAATGGATGAAGATAAGGAATATAAATATTTAAGAGGTATGCGAATCGAACAAGTAGAAGAAGAAAATGTTGCAAAATTATTAAAAGATAAAGATGAAAAAATGGCAGAATATGAAATTTTAAAGAAAACTACATTAAAAGAAATGTGGAAAAGAGAGTTGAAAGAATTGAAGGGTGAGTTTGAGAAATATCAAAGAGCTAGAAGAATGCGACAATATGGCAAGAAGTCGAGAAAAAAATAAATATGTAAAGAAATTAAAAAAAATAGTTGTTAATATCAATAATTTTTAAATTTTTTTTAAATTTTAAATTTTTTTATTAAAAAAATTTAAAAATTAAAAAAAGGGTTTCATTTCAAGTGTATTTGAGTGATAACTTGATTTTGGTAAATCAATAGGTGTTGCCAAAACACTTACTTGATTTTTGTATTTTATGTAACCAACTGCTTCATTATAAATTCTTGGGATAGCATAATCAGTAACATATTTATTTAATTCAACAATTTGTTCTCTTATATTATAATCTAAATTTTTTGAGAATTGTAAAAACATTGCTCTCATGATAGTTTTAATTACATCTTCATCTTGATAACCAATTTTAAATCTACCATTAGATTTTTGTGAAACGCCAGCTAAAATTGCATTTTGTATGATAGTAATATTAGCTGCTGAAAAGAAAGTATTGGATAATGTAGAAGCATGAAAATTTCCTATGAGGGCATCCTTATAATCGGTCGATTTTTTATTTTCAGGTCTTTCATATAATAAAAAACGGTCAACATTATTATGTCCAGTGATATCTACTCTTCCATTCATATACAAATAACAAAGAAAAAATAATATAGTTAAAATATATATTATGGACCAATTTAAGAAAACTGTTTTAATGATAGCATTAACAATTTTTTTAGGAATGTTATTAATAATGGCACTTATAATTAAAAATAGTTATAAAAATCAAATTTTTCCACCGGAAGTTGCTCAATGCCCAGATTATTGGGAACCGATTCAGGGGTCGAAAAAATGTAAAGCGACTGCAAATAATAAAGGAACATATAGCCAAGGTGCTTTATCGAAAGAATTAGAATATGATACACCTACCGGGAGGATAGAAAATTGTAATTGGGCTAGAGATAACAAAGTTAATTGGGATGGAATAACAAATCAAAATTTATGCTAAATAAAATTATTTTATGCTTAAAAAAAAAAAGCATAAAATAATTTTGAAACAATATAAAATAATAATATTATAAATGGATTTACTAAATAAGATAAATAAAATTCCATTAGAAGTAGCAATGATAATTAAAACGTATATTCCGAGAGAAATTATAATTATAACAAATAAAAAAGATTACGAAAATGAATATATGACATTAAGGTTGGAATGGAATGATGCTTTACCTTATAAAATTTCATATAAAAGACATTACACTTTGGAATCATATATTCAAAAAATTATTAAAAACAACTTAAATTATATTTTTGAAATGGTTATAAAATATAAATATTCTCATTGGGTAAATATAAAAAAATATAGATATAATGGATATAAATATGGTAATTATATACAATTTTTAGAGCAATTATGTATTATATTAGAATCAACAAAATGCAAAGAAGTAATAAAAAATTTTGAAAAAAAGAATGGAATTGTTCGTAAAAAGAAGCATAAAAAAATAAGACGTATAACTAATACATGGACAAATTAAATTTAAACTTATTATTAAATAGAAAAGAGTGTGAAGATACTTTTATCAAAAGTTTAAATTATTTTGAAGAAAATAAAGAAAAATTATTAACAAAAAGAGGTGTATATGTATATGGTGCGCCCGGTTGTGGAAAAACATATTTTGTTAGAAATATATTAAAAAAATTAAATTATGATGTTGTTATGTATGATGCAGGTGATGTGAGAAATAAATCTGTTATTGAAACTATAACAAAACATAATATGTCGGATAAAAATGTTTTAAGTTTGTTTAAAAAAAAAGTAAGAAATATTGCTATTATTATGGATGAAATAGATGGTATGAATAATGGTGATAAGGGGGGAATAAATTCTTTAATTAAATTAATTAGACCAAAAAAAACAAATAAACAAAAAAAAAGAAAACACTACAATGATACCGATTATATGTATAGGTAACTATCATATGGATAAAAAAATAAAAGAAATGATGAAAATATGTACAACAATAGAATTAAAAAAACCAACAAAAAAAGAAACAAAAGAGTTAATTAATAAATTAATGCCTAATTTGTGTAATAATTTAAAAGAAATAATTAATGAATATATCCAATATGATTTGAGAAAATTAAACTCAATATACAATATTTATGATAGTAATGGAGAAATATTAAAAAATAATTTAATAAATAAAATTTTTGAAAAAAAAAATTATAATGAAGATACCAAAAACATTACCTATAAATTATTAACAAACAAATATTCTTTAAACAAGCATAATTATATTATGAATGAGACAGATAGAACAAGTGTGGGGTTATTATTTCATGAAAATATAATAGATTATTTAAAAGATAAGGATAATTATAAAAATATTGAAAATTATAAAATATTATTAGAAAATTTTGTTTTTTCCGATTATATAGATAGAATTACATTCCAAAAACAAATTTGGATATTTAATGAAATGACATCATTAATAAAAACAATGTATAATAATAAATTATTTCATGAAAAACAAAAAGTATTGGAAAATGAAGAAGATATGAAAAATATTAGATTTACAAAAGTTTTAACAAAATATTCAACAGAATACAACAATACAATATTTATACAAACATTATGTAATAAATTGGTAATGGATAAAAAGGATTTATTTTCATTTTTTATAAAATTAAAAGAAAATAAAGAAGTTGAAGAAATATTTAGTTTTTTTAATGATGAAAATTATGATATATCAAAATTAGATATATCAAGATTATACAGATATATTGATAAAATTAATGAAGAATATACTACTTTTTAGAAAAAAGTAGGACAAAAAGCTACTTTTTACAATACTTTTTTTAAAAGTATATTATTTAAGGAATGCTGCAAATCCAGCGGCGGTTCTTTCACCCTCGTATGTTTTTAATACTTTACCATTTTCAACCAATACTAATGTAGGAAATCCTTTAACCCAATCTTTTTGTTGGTCTGTCATTTGAGCCTGTTCTACTTCTTTTATTTCTACAGGTCCATCACCGTAGGACAAAGTAAATTTATCCCATTCAGGTTTCATCTTTACACAATGACCGCAATTATCCATTCGGAAAAACACAAAGGTTTTATTAGTGAAACCTTCTAAATAGCTGCTGCTGCCTATACCCCACTGCATTTCTTGGAAGAAACGATAAACACCGTAAAGGACTAGTAAAACAACACCTAATTTTACCATGTCGGATTGTTTTTCAAAAGTTTTCATAACGTTTTTTAAAGGTTTTGGTAACTTCATTTAATATACTATAATAAATTATTTTTTAAAAATAAATTATTATAAATTATTCAAATAGAAACATAAAATTTTAGCATATTTTTATCTTTTATAAATACGCTTGGTTTCATATTAGTTTCTTTTACAAATTTAGGATTTGGATTTACCAATAATTTTCTTTTATCAAATGTATTAAATTGATGTGCAAAGCATAATATACTTTTTAGCGGATTTAATTGTGCTAAAGGAACAGTATAATTTTTCAAGAATTTTTTTTCTTCAGCCAATTCAGCTTCATCATCATATCTGGTTTGTTCTAATAATTTTCTTTTAAAAGCAAAAGTTCCAGCAGTAGCATGCATTGGACCATAAGGACCAAATTGATAAATTTTATCTAAATCATTAAAATAAATATAAACAATACTGCTTCCGACAGCCAACGCTTCAGGTATTGCAGTTAATTTTTGAACAGCGTGATGAACTCTTTCTGGTGGATAAAAATCATCATCATCCATATAAACAATAATATCACCTTTTGATTTTTCGTGCATTAAATTTCTTTTACGACCCAATTTTATTTTTTTTTCATATCTAAAATATTTAACACATTCGATATCTTTAAATAGGTCTTCAACTGAATCTTCACCATCATCTATTATTATCCATTCCATTTTTTCTTTTGGATATGTTTGTGATTTAAAACATCTTATTAAATTTGGTATAAAAAGGCGTCTGTTATATGTAGGCGTACAAACACTGACAAATGGTTTTCCATTTGCTGAAACTTTTCTTTTCCTTTTTTTTCCCATAATAAATATAATTAATTATTTTACTTTAATTATATTTTTATTATTATTATTTATTTCAAATTTGTCCATAATTTTTATTTAAACAGCTAATTTCGTGGAATTTGCAGGACATTTCTTTGTTAGGCCTGCTTCATCAGGTGAAACAGCAGGAGGATTGCAATTAGGATAACAATTACTTCTATGTTTTGGTGTTTTTGGTAAAAATTTGAAGAATTTAAATTGTTGTAATCCCAATAAAACAACGACAGCACCCGTAATTATACCAGGTATCATATTTCTTTCTTTTTCTTTTACAAAAGTAATTATATTATGTGGGCCTTTTAAATAAGTTGAAAAATTAGCGCTCCACATAGCGATTGCGAATATAGCCCAAATATATTTATAATCCCAAATTATATTAGCCCATGTTTTAAAAATTGTTTTTAAACCGTCTCTTTTGCTTTCATGGGCACCTGTAAAAATATTTAAAAACCAAATTAATGTTAAACCAAATATACCAAAAGAATAAATTAGACCCATTAAACAAAATAATACTAACCATCCTATAATTTTTAGAAGATTAAGAAATTTCCCTAGAACTTTATAAATACCACCATCCTCATCTTTAGGTTCATCTCGAAATCTTATTGGTTCTTTATTTGGAACATAATAAAGTCCCCAAGCAGCAATTGGTGAAACAATAGTAGTTAGAATTAAACTAATTAAAAATACAATGGGAAAGACAAAGAAAAGTAAAATAGGAGTAAAAATGAATATAGTAAACAAATCTTTTGTCCAACTTTCTTTATTTATTTTACTTATCTCTGGGATAGTACCCCAGTCTTTTTGTTTATATAGAATTTTTTTTATAAAACTTATAGGTTTATACCACAAAGTTGTACTATATTTTAATGACAAATAAAATGGTAACATTAATGTAAAACCTAAACTAAATGTTCCATTTTTTGGTTTAATTTTATCAGGATATAAATCTTTTGATAACCATGGAAATACTATTTTATTAAATTTATGTTTTTTAGATTTATCCATATAAACCTTTTCACGGACTATACCCAATAATGGATTTGGATTAAAAACATCGCTTAATGGTACATCACTGCAAGATAATCCATTTTTACTTATAGTTAAAGGCGAACTTTTAATTTTAAATAACATTCCTGCAAATAAAAAAGAAATTACTGTAATTACAATACAATTCGCGATGGGCATTAAAATAAACATTTTTAAAGTTTTAATTTCTTTAACACATTCAGTTCCATTAAAAACTTGTCCCGGATTACAAGTAGCATTTTCTAAACCTTCTCTAATATTATTTTTAATAAATTTATTTTTAATACTATAATATTTCTTTAATAATAAATTTAAAATATTTTCATAACGTTTCATTATATATAAATAATATTACATAAAAATATTATTTATATATAATTATTATTATGAAAATTTATGTGAATAATGGGTAATATTAATAGTAAAAATGGTATAATTTAAAAAAAAGTAATAAACCTTTATCCTAAAGCTATAATTATTGCTGAAAAGGCTTCTATTGTAAATGTTCATCTGAAGAGTTTGTTTCAGAGATTCTTTAGGTAGTTCATACTTATATGTAAATTCTAAAAAAAAAATACAAACATTTACTAAAATATAAAACATATTAGACAACAAATTTGATAAAATAATTAACTTTATTATATATATATGTTTAATAATGTATTAGCTGTATTAAGTATAGTTATTTTATTATTTATAGGTTATAATTTATTTTATGATATAAAAGATTATTTTTATACAAAAAATTTGAAAATAATGGATGCTTTGTTATCTAATAAAATAATTATTTAATATATATAATGAATATTACATTTGGTTCTATTATATATTTATTTTTGATAATGATTGTATTATTTTCATTTACATTCATATTTATGAATATGTTTATTGATATAAATAATTATTTAAATCCTAAAAAGGGTGCTGTTTTGGAAGAATTTATTAATGTTAGAATGAGAACATTTGAAGATAATTCTTTTAAAGAGATAATTTTACCAAACGTCAATGATTATGATTTAGAAATAGCTATACCCGTTGATCAGAAATTAAATGCCACAGTTCAAGGAAATTGGGGTTTTAATCAAGATGAAAATGGACAAGGATTTAGTACTGGTGTTTATAGAGATGGATATACAGCGGATGGCTCTATTTTTAAGGGTATTAGTGAAAAAAGATACAAATATATGTTAGATCAGGGACCTTATGTTATAAAATATGAGGTAAGAAAAAATAAGTCAAATAAATATGATGTTGGCATTTTTATTAATAATAAAAAGGTTTCATTTGTAGAAAATGAAGGTATCCCCAGTGGTTTAATTAAATATATAGGAACAAATGAAACATTATTAAATAAGAAAACAGATTCTACTAGCGAAGGGAGAAGAACAATAGACTATTTAAAATTTATACCAAAATCAAATCTTGTTAAGAAAAAAGTTTAAAACAAAAATCTACTTTTGGGAAAAGTAGGACAAACCAAAACTTTTGCTATACTTTTTCTACTTTTTTAAAAAGTAGGACAAAACTTTTGCTATACTTTTTTTAAAAGTATAATATATACTAAATGTTTATTTATATATTATATATTTTAGCTGTTTTTATAACAATATATTTTGTATTAAAAAAGAAAAAAATAGAAGAAGCTTTAACATTAGCTATTAATAACAATAATGGTGTCATAAAATATTCTGAAAAGGACAAAACGACATTATTATACGATGCGAGTGATTCAGCCAAAAAATTTAAAAAAGTAATTACATCTGGAAAGGACCATCTTTGGGCTTTAGATGGTAGCGGAAAACCGTGGCATAAAACATTAACGTCTAGCTGGGTAAAACAAGAAAAATCTGGTGTGACTTTTAAAGATTTAACGGTTGATAATAATCATGTCTGGGGTTTATCTGGGCGACCTGGTGATTATAAAGTATATAAAAGACTTGTTGATGGCACGGGAGATTGGGTCGATGAAGGTAATGATACAAAAAATAAAAATTTTATACAAATGTCTGCTTCTGGTAAAGGGTGGATATGGGCTGTTGATAAAGATAATTTCGTTTGGAAAAAAGCAAAAGGAGCAAATTGGACGAAAGACCGTGGAGGAACTATAAAACAAGTTAGTGGTGGAGAAAAGTTTGTTTTTGCATTGACAAGTGGTAGTGATTCAGTAGAAAATAAGTTATATAAAAAAAACATTGATGGCACAGGCTCTTGGAATTATTTAAGTAAAAAATTAAACTATGTTTCTGGTGCGAGTAACACGTATTTATGGGGTATTGATACAACTAGAAAAGTTGTTAGGGCTGTAAAACCAGTAAGCAGTGGTTCTATTTGGGAAGAAGTGCCTCATGGCACTGGTGAAACTTTTAAATATATTTCTGGTGGAAATATTCAGGATATAAGAATACCCGGAATTACACCACCAAGCGCGGCAGCCGATAGTGCGGCAGCTACCGGTACAACAACCGGTACAACAACAACCAGTGCTGCTGCAGCGGCAGAAGCAGCAAGGGCATTGGCAGCAAACACTCGTTCTACCCCAGATGGGGCAACAACTGGAACATGTTCATTAAATTGTTCGGCACCAACAAAAGTTTCAGGTGGTTGTGAAGGTGTAAGCACATTAAACCCCAATCCTTTTGCAAAAGACATAAGTGGAACAATAAAATATTTTAAATCATGTCCATATACTTGTTTAGGACGACAGGATACTGGATGGAAAGATTATGGTCCAGTACAGGGTATAACGTATGATAAAGATATCCATGGTTGTAGATATACACAACAATGCAAACAATGTGGGACGGTGGATATTGAAATGCAGGGTGAAATGAAAGAAAAAATAGATGCAAATGGTCAGTATGATTATGAATGGGTAGATGCCGCATCAACTGAAACGAGAGCATTACCTTTTGACCAAAATAGACAATTAACACAATGCGAGATTGATAAAATGCAGGGATTGCATAATAATAATTGCCCACCACCAACATATACGAATCAGGGTGTTAGTGGAGAAAATTACAATTCTGATGGAACTGTCAATGCGGCTGATACAACAATGGCGAATATGTTTTTAGATATAAATAACCCACATGATACGGGGACGTTGGATATGAGTTTGGAAGATTATTACAATAGAAGATTATTAATAAATAGTGGGGAAAATAGGTTAGGTGGAAGTAAATCAGCTTATACTAATAAATATAAACCGCAGAATAGATATGGTAATATTCGATTTTTTAATTCTGTTTGGAAACTTTTTTAAAATATACTTTTAAGAAAAGTATATTTTAAAAAGTATATTTTAAAAAGTATATTTTAAAAAGTATAGCAAAAGTCCTACTTTTCCCAAAAGTAGAAAAGTATTAGCGGGCATGTAAAAGTCCAATTCGCCCAGATTGAATCATGATAACATTATATCTCTCTTCAAAAATAACTAAATCATAATTATAAGTATTTAATTTAAAAATATTTTTTCTGAATCCAATAGGGTTTCCAGATAAATCACAAATATATTCAGAAGATGAACTTCCAGAACTTTCAGAACTTTCAGAACTTACATCGGCACCCATAATTGGTGGTGTTATAGTATTAAATTCAAACGATATTTTTTTAAATTTATTAACATTCATTGCACCGGTTGGTTGATAGTTTCTTCTATTACCATCCGTTGCAAACGAATAGAAATACAATCCATCTGTAGTATTTTTACCGGTTTTATTGTATTTTTCTACATAATTATAAACACCGCTATCAAAAATATTTTCTCTATAAACACCTTCCATAACAATTCCCAAATCTATCAATATGTTTTTAACATTTTTAGAATATGTTCCCAATGCTCCAGTAATATAATGAGTATTTGCACTTACAATATTTGCACCAGCGCGCGATATAATTTCAGTTGTTAATAACTGATTTTTTTGTGGTTGAATATCTTTATAAGCCCAATTAGTGTAATTATTCCATTCATTTCTTTCAAATGCGTCACTTCGTCTAAACCTCCAGGTATAATTGCTAACTAAATCTTTACTTTCAATATCAACCATTTGAGAGCCAGCCTTTCCAAGAAAAGTATAAGTATAAATTTGTTTCATTAAAATTTTATGATTAATTTGCGCCATAACTCTTTGTTCTTCTTTATCTAAAAATATATATGTTGAAATTAAATGAATATCAGTATTCCAGTCATTTCTGGTTTGATTATATAAAGAAGTGGAAGCTGCGTGGTCTGCTGGTGGTTGTAAAAATCTCCACATCTGATGTTCAGGAATGTTAGGATTTGGCGCACATCGGTAACTAAGTCCGCTACTATAATGAACATCATTTACATTATTTATTGTATAAAGTTTTGTAATTGGTTCAAATGTTATTCTAATAGATATTTCTTGATATTGAATAGCAACTAAAGGCAATGCTAATTTACTAGAATCGCAAAAAAAAGCATCCATTGGTATATATAATTTTCTACCTCTTATACTTGGTTCAACACCGGTTTGGTCGATATATTGGGCATGTGGGTATACATTAATACGACCATTGCAATTCTCTGGACTTATCAGTTCTGGTACATTTCCCACCATTTTATTCCATAATTTTTTCTTTTCAGCTGAATAATCTCTTTCTTTTAAACAAGATAAATATTCACCACTATATCTAGACAATGAAACACCACCACTATAGATTTCAATTTCTCTTATCATATGCGCGCCTAATTCTTCAATCCATTTAAATTCATATGGTAATAATTGATTACCATCAATAGCAGTATTATTATATTTAATAGGGCTATAAATATCAGGAAGAGTAACACATATGAAAGTTTCATATAACATATCTGCATATCTTGGTATTTTAAAATCTAAAACCGTGGGACTATTATAATTTAAAATACGATTACCTTCAAAATCTATTCTAAATTTTTGCATACCAAAATTAGTATATTTATTATATGTAGCTTTAAAAAAAGTTTTTCTAGGATTACCATTTAATATAATATTTTCATTTCCTTGTGCTGTTAAATTCATTAATCCACCTGTCATAATTAATATAATAGTATATTTTATTTTAAATTATTAAATTTTTTTATATTTTACTATAATAGTATGGCAGATAACTTAAAACATATAACAAATATGGCGCAAAATTATTCAAATAAAATAATGGGTAGTAATTGTTATCTTATAGTAGTTTATTTATTATCTATTGTATTTATTATTATATTTACCTATTCATTATATTTAAGAAAAGAATTAACTAAACAAACAAAAAGTTTAACAGATATGAAAAAATTAAGTTATGAAGATGAAGGTAGCCCTTCTATAGCACCTCTTACTTTAAATGATTATAAGAGAGAAAATAAAAATGGATTATCAACAACTTTAATTGATTATTATGTCTATGGTAGTTTTAATAGTTGTTGTACAGGTGAAGTTATTAATGGATATGTTAGTCTAGAAGCATTAAAAACAGTAATTGATTTAGGTGTTAGATTTTTGGATTTTGAAATATATTTTAAAAATGGCCAAGTTGTTGTTGCAGCTGGAAGAAATAATATATATATGAAAGATACATATAATGAATTGGAAGTAGGAACTGTTTTTTCAGAAATAAAAAAGAGAGCTTTAAGGGGTATTCAAAATAGTTCTGATCCATTGATATTAAATTTTAGAATTGTTAGTAAAAATCCAAACGTGTTTCATATTTTAGAAAAAAAAATAATGAAACATTTTTCAGACTTTTTAGTAGATAAAAATATACCATTGGAAAATTCAAGAATGAATGGAACTGTATTTAATACACCATTTAAAAATTTGAAAAATAAGGTTATTATTTTTGTTGATGACCCATATAAAAATGCATCTGAAAATGTTGGTTTTATGGAGTTAGTGAATGCATGTACCGATTCAGATAAGTGTAAGGGTAAAATTAAATTATATAATGATTATCAAATACAAAATGAAGGGTCTCCTGATATGTACATAGCTGAAGCAAAAAACAATTTTTTAATAACGACACCTAATGTAATGGGTAAAAATTCGAAATGGTTAATGCATCATCAATGTGGTATTCAGGGTGTTTTAATGAATTTCGGTGGTGGTTATCATGACGATAACTTTAAAGGTTACAGATTAAAATTTTTAGAACAACAAAAGTCATTTATATTAAAACCAAGTAAATTAAGAAAACGACCAGCAGAGGTGTTGGAAATAAAAGCGCAAAATCCAAAAATGGACCCAAAGCAGAAAATGCGGTTTAGAACGATTGGAAATATGAAGGTCCCACTTGGACATATGTAATTTATTTTATCAATAATATATATCATGGATTGTAAAATGAATTTTGAAGAATGTGAATTAGCTATTCTACGTTCTGCAGTAGATTCAATAGATAAGGAAAAAGGCAAAAAGAAAATAAATAATCCCGAAATAAAAACAATTATAGATATCGTCGAAAACTTTTTAAAAAAGAAAAAATTAATATGCTATGGTGGGACAGCAATTAATAATTTATTACCAAAAGAAGCCCAATTTTACAATAAAGATATAGAAATTCCCGATTATGATTTTTTCTCTCCTAACCCAGTAGAACATGCAAAAGAATTAGCTGATATATATTATAAAAAAGGTTTCACTGAAGTTGAAGCAAAATCAGGTGTTCATGCCGGAACTTTCAAGGTATTTGTAAATTATATTCCAGTTGCAGATATAACTTATTTAGTTCCTGAATTATTTAAAACTTTAAAAAAAGATTCAAGAATTAGAGAAGGCATTTATTACACATCACCTAATTATTTAAGAATGTTAATGTATTTAGAATTAAGTAGGCCTATGGGCGATGTTAGTAGATGGGAAAAAGTGTTAAAAAGATTAACATTATTAAATAAACATTTCCCATTAAATGGTGATGCGTGTGGTTCTGAAAAAATACAAAGAATATTTGAGATAGGTGTTAAAAAAGAGAAAATTTTTGAAGGGAAAAGTTTAAAAAAATATTTAATATCGGATAAGGAAAAAATGACAAAAAAGAAATTAAAAGAATTGCAAGAAAACGTTTTTAAAATAACATTAAATACACTAATAGATGAAGGATGTGTGTTTTTTGGTGCTTATGCTAATAAATTATATTATAAAACAATTAAAAGAAAATCAAGAAAAAAAGATATCAGTAAAATTCCTGATTTTGACGTTTTATCAACTGAACCAAAAAAAACAGCAAAAATTTTAAAAGAAAAATTACTAGAACATGGTTATAAAAATGTTACAATTAATAAAAAAAAAGGTCTAGGTGAAGTTATAGCTGCTCATTATGAAGTAAGAATTGGCCGCGAAACAATAATATTTATATATGAACCATTAGCTTGCCACAGTTATAACGTTTTAAGATTAAATAAAAAAAACGTTCGAATAGCTACAATTGATACAATGTTGAGTTTTTACTTGGCATTTATGTTTGTTGATAGAGAATATTATATGAAAAATAGAATTTTATGTATGTGTGAATATTTGTT
>MDTF01017602.1_pt1 | contig 16862 bp, 4 predicted proteins | sample 811191 | NCBI WGS metagenome assembly MDTF01 (sample SAMN05326649, study PRJNA326480) | marine metagenome | isolation source: seawater | place: Southern Ocean | collected 2011 | reverse complement strand
TTTAGCCAAGATACCTTGCAAGTCTTGCACGAGGAACCCGTCCATGAAGTCGTAGTCTCCGGGCTTCAGGGCCAGCACACGAGCGGCGAAAGGATTGTTCGACATAGCCGCTTGCAAGTCGCCATCGACTGTTGGGTCGCTGCCGCGAGTGAGTTTAGACGCAATCATGTCGGCTAGTTCACCTAGCTCCGTTGGGGTCATTCGATCATTGGGGTCGAAGTCGGGGTCTAATTGCGAGCGTCTGAGAAATTCGGACAGCCCAAGCTGGAATTTTTTAGGGTTGGCTAGGATCGCTTCGCTGTCCCAGATTTGAGGGACGTAAAAGTCACTGCCGAGCTTGCGAGCGTCACCAACTTTGATGCCCAGAGCTTTCATCTTGTTAAACTCATCGTTGAAAGCGTTGCCGATTTCCATTGCGACCCGCTGCTCTGCTGGTTTCAGCTTGGCAACAGCCCCTCTGCCTCTACGCAACGCTTGTATGACGCGGGTGTGGCTTGCTGGCTGGCCTACATCTAGCGCACCCATTGCAAGGCCACGGTTGCGGCGGTTCCAGCGTTGGAAGTTGTTACCAGCGTCAGGCAGATCGTTCAGCTTTGCTATGATCGGCTGTAGCCTGCGTGCCAGCATCGCATCGTGCTTCTCAAACGTCCCAACACCGTTCATTGGTTTGATCTGATCGCCAAACCAGTTAGCACCTAGCTGGCGCATGAGGCTTGAGTTTTCACGGAAAAAGTTTTTGACCGTTGACCACGTAGATATTTTCTGTACGTCGTCGCCTTCAATCTTGTGCTGATTAAAGATTTTCTTTGTGATCTTTGTTATGGGCGCAGGGACACCCATGCGACGAACTTCGCGTGCGACACCCACAAACTCTGCGTTTTTGAGGGGCGCGTTCTTTACCATCATCTCCTCGACAACTTGACCTGTGAGCTTCATGTCACCGCCAAACCCTACTCCATCAAATAACAAAGCATCCGTTGCCTCAAAGCTGTTGGCTTCTTTGACCATGCTTGGATCAAAGACTACGTCGCCTTGGTCAGTGTGCATCGCATCGTAGCCTAAGTCTTTTAGGATTTTCTTGAACTTTGCTTGTGCATCAGCCTGCGACTTAGCAGTACCCGACATAACCATTAGGCCATCTCGTCCATTGGTGAACGCATCATACATGCGAGGGCCGCTCACTGGTTCAATAAACCTATCGACTGCTGCCGTTACTCCGTCTGCATCCAGAATTTTTTTATCGGCAAGCTCCATAATAATATGGCGAACTGAGCCATCTTCCTCTGCGCCAAGAGAGTACGATTGCTTCGACGACACGTCTAACGGTGCTCTTATGCGTGCAAATACTGGCGCGACTTTTGTATCTACTGAGTTTGTCAGCCTGCTCAGTGCATCCCAGCGGCTTCGCTCCATCTTCAAGGTCATGTTGAGTAAACGACGCTCATCAAACGTCGGGTTAGCCTTGTTCGATAAGTCGCGGATTTGCTCTCGGTAAAACGCTATGTCTTTCATTGCGCTATCAATGTCAGGGGCCGAATTTTTTGGTGCGTCTGAATGGAACATGTCGTCTTCGACTTGCTTCTTGATCTGTGCCGCGCTGTAGTTTGTGTCTACTTCTTTGGTGGAGACGAGATAAACGCCTTCGCCGTATCTGCCGTTCTTCGTAACGGTCACGCCTCTAACAGCTTGATCTACTGACACGTTATACTGGAAGCTGTCCCGTAAGCTGGCTTCGGGCCTTAGACCCACGAAGTCTCTGATCGCATTGTCCAGTCGTGGGCTTACGTTGTCCAGATATGAGTTGGTGTACTTGCCAGCTACAGACGGGTGAACAAGTGTCACGCCCTCTGGATTGATTACCATGCCTAAGATTTCGTGCTTGTCGCGCTTTGCTTTATGAAGATCAGCGACGGCCATACGGCGCACTTCCATCTTGCGCTCTTTCATTGACTGCGGCTGTAGTAGCATGCCATCCAGTATTTGTACGGCATCGTCGATTTGGAACTGCAACGCTTCAGTCTGCGCTGTCTGGAATAAGTACGGCATATCTGCCGACGCAAATTCCTCGGTGGGTGATGCGACCTCGACGAACACGCTATCAACTGACTTGGTGCTAAGTCTTGAAAACTTTGCTTTGAGATTATCTTTGTCAGCTTTTTCCAAGGACATTATACCCTGCTGCTCATCACGAGAGCGCATTGCAAAAGTAATGTTGTATAAACTGTCAAACAGAGCCTTTCGGTGTGGCGCAACTTCGGCGTCGTAACCTTTCGAGTCTAAAATATTGATATAAACATTTCTTAGTTCGTTAATCTTGGTTATTTCTTTAGCCATACCGCGCAATGATCTACGTGCTTCGTCATAGTTTTCGCCTTGTGGCAGCACGACGGTCTCATCGCTGTATTCCATAGCCAATGGGTCGCCACGCAAGATTGCTAAGTCGAACTCATTTATGGTTTCTGCGCTCTCATCCAAAATATCCTGTGGGTCTTCTGCCCCTTTGATCTTTCGCACCAACTTAATGAACAGGTCGCGTGCAATACCCTGCTCTGTCTTGTCCATTCCCCGCACTGAAATACGATCAGCAAAAGTTTTTATTGCAGGGTTCAGAGGATCGGTAGAAATTGGATCAGGTGCATCTGGTACTGTCGCGCCATGTTTGCGGCCATAGTCGAGCAATGCCAGATTGAAGTCACTAGGGTCGGCTTCAAGTGCCGCCATAGTCTTTGTTCTAAGTGCTTCGTCGTTACCGCGTAAGATTGCCAAGAGAGGGCTGTCGTCTGCTTCTAGCTGTGCAAGTTCTTTGCTGCTGTCTCTTGTTGTAAACGTAACTCGCGTCTTCAACTCGTTGATCGCTTGCGCTAACGCTCCCATGTTATCTGCGCCCTCGGCCAAGTCAGCGTTGTGCAATGCGTTGGCTAATTCTTCTGCGCTGATTAGATTTTTTGACCGTGCATTGGCGTCAGCTAAGATCGCGTCTTCACCAACATCACGCCAGTCGATACCTCGCTTAGAAAGCTCCTCGACTATTTCAGAAACCGACTGCTCTATCGCCATAACTTTTCGGTTATTTTTTATTGCTGCGTTTCTAAACATAGCAGACTTAGGCGGCAGGGTTTCGACGTAAGCCGCACCTGTGTACTGGTCGATAGCAATTTTCTTGCGCTCAGTGCGCGGCATTGTGCGCTTAAACATTCCCGCGTATTCACCAACGGCCCGTTGCATTGCGACTTGTAGGTCAGAGGACAGGGCGTGAAGCTGATCAACTACGGCTTCGTCGAGACCTTCATACGCCGACTTGCTCTGTGTGAGCATACGCTCATATAAAGACTGAACATCACGAGCGGTGTCTGTTGTCATCTCCCTGTTTATTGCTTCCGCTTGGGCTGCATCTGTAGGGTTCTGGCCTGACAGAGATTGCCCGACTTTACTGTCAGCTTCCTCGGAACGTAGTCTTTTCAAAAACCCGTGTATTTTGTACTGGGCCTGCATGACATCTTCGAGGATAGTCTTGCCGCCTGTCTTGCTTCTCGCGTAGTCGAGTGCCTGTATGCGAGCCGACCCGCTTTCTGGGTTGCCCGGAATAGCCTTGTGGAAAGCCTCGCCCTTTACGCCACCGTATTCACCGTACAAAGACTTAGCTATTTTCTCTAACTCAATAGCAAGCGCGAAGCTGTCGCCCAGCCCTCTCGGACTTGCCATCTTAGAGATTTGCAAGTCTCTGATGCGCTCGTCGAGAGCGACCATCTGTCTAGCCGCGAACTGAGCGGCGGGCATAACGTCGTTGCCGTAGGAGAACTGCGCGTCCTTGCCATGCTCTATGCCCATCTGCTCCAAGCCAGCAAACTTAGACAGACCTCTTGTCGGAGCACCCGTCAAAGGATCAATTTCTTCTTCCGGCAAGAATTTCTTAAACAGGTCTGCTAGGTCGGCATCGACTGACATAGTCTTGCGGCCCATTAGATAGTCGAACAGTGCCTTACCGAGCTTACTAACCTTGTGAAATACCTCGCTTAGTTTGGAGCCGGGAACGCGGAGAGCGTCAGTCTGCAAGACGTAGCCTAAAAACTGATTGGCAAAAAATTCCTGGGGGTTAGTCGCGGCATTTGAAATAAGCGACTTATCAACCATGCCACGCGAAAGCATGTCGAAATCCAACGCCCCGTTGTCGTCATAAAACTTCTCCATAGACGACCAGAACTTTTGACGATCACCCTCGTCGAGAAGGTTGTCGTAAATCCAGTGGCCCATCTCGTGAACCAACTCCATCGCCATTGGGGAAGACCGCTCTTTAGTCGCGTCCTTGCTGCCCACATCCACCTTGATCGCGTTTGTGTTTGGATCAAACGCAGGGCCGTCTGTAGACTTCACAAGCACAGGTGCTCGGCCACCGTTGTATGCTGCCATGCGCTCTAAAAAGTCTACGGCAGTTTGCACCTCGCGTTGCGGGTATCCATCAAACATGGAACGCAACTTGTTCATGGCAAAACCTATAGTCGTAGTAGGTTTCTTGATGCCATTTGGCACGTTCGATTTAAGCACTCGTGCTGCTGCGGCTCTAGCTGTAGCGTACCGCTTCAAACCAGCTAAGGTTTTGATGTCGCCCTGCCAGTCCAACGTCTCTATGCGTTCGACGTAATTAACCAGATCGCCAACGAAGTTTAATTCCTCGCCCTGTCGCTTGAAGAAATCTCTGTCTGCATCAGTCAGTTTTAGCTCGTTGCCTTGAACGTCCTCTAGCTTACTGGCTCTGTTCTCGCGCTTGCGGTTGCTCTGCACCTTGGCAGACATGCCCCGCTTTCCTTTGGGTACGTCATGCCCGATCAGGCCATTACCGTTCTGATCTAAGAACACATCGTCCAAGTTCATTGGGAAGAATGTTTCCTGTGCGGTAGAGCGGCCCCCGCCTGCCTGCACATGCCCGATCACATATTTTACGTCAGAACTTAGGCCCAGCATGTCGCCAATATTTTGCGGCTGTCTGCTATCGCCTGTACCCTTCATGCCCGCTTGACGAACTATGCCAGCCTTCTTAACCTTACCGCCTACGTCGAGAAATTGGACTGCAAGCTGCCGACCATCGGGCAAGTCATCAAAGTCTGCTGCCGTCCAAGTTAATACGTTTTCTGGGTCGTTCTTAACTGGAGGGTTTTCTTCTGGAGAGCTGTCAACTGTCTCGGCTTTAGTCGGCGTCTCGTTTTTGTAAGTCTCAGTCTTAGTGTGATCGACTTGTACGTGGGGCGCACCTTCTGCCGACTTCTTGACAGCAAAGCGTTCACCTTTCGACTGAAGTTGTATCTCCTCAATCTGACGATTAAATATCCGCACTAAGTTTTGCTTTAGGTCTTTTGCCGTACTGAATGTAACCTTGAAGCCGTCGGGGTGTTGGATGGATGCGTTGCCGTTCTTCGCCACGGAGAAACGGCCCAACTCTTTGCCGTCAATTTCTAGCCTGATCGCGCCATCTGCTTTCTGCCTATAGTATTTGATGTCATTGTTAAGATCGACTTCAACACCGGAAGGGGTAGTCGCAATGAGCGGTTGCCTCTTAACGCCAACCGGCTTTGTTGGGGCTTCCTTTACGATTGATAAGTCTTGAACCTGTTGGTTCAAGCGGGCCATTGCGTCTAATAATTCTGCTGATGTTAGCTCGCCGTTCTGCGCCCTCGCCATCAAGGTTTTATTTGCTTCGATCATTTCCTGTTTAGCCGCTTGGGTAAGGGCCAACTGATTTACCTGAGTATTTACTTGCTGCCGCTGATCGGGGGTTGGCTCGCTGCCATACAGGTAGTCGTAAGCCGCGTTACCTTCTGCACCTAATTGGTCTTTGCCATTTGAACGCTCATTGAACTCAATGGCGGCTGCTTCATTTGAAACATCAACCTCGTAATTTGGGTCTTGCTCGCCGTAAGTGCTGTTCTCGTAGTCGTACATTCCGTCTTTAACTTCGGCTAAGTATCTCCTTCTAGCCGCACGCTGCTTGCCCTGCTTGGTGAAGGCGTGCATGTAGATAGCGTTCGCCTTTTTCTGGTCTACCTCTGTGCCTGCTCTCTGGTGATGCGCCGTCAGTTTGTTTGCCTGCTCACGCATTGAGAAAAGCAAGTTCATGTAGTCTATGTCGTCCCTAGTCAGGCTCTTGCCGACTGCCTTTAACCCTGCTTCTTGCTTTAGCAAGGCTGCATAGCGGTTAGATATTTCACGGTTTGCTTTTTTGATTAGCGTTGCGCCACGGTTTTGGCTATCGACCTCGACTTCGTTTGCAAACTTTTGCTGTTCGGTGGACGACTGTAGGTCTGTACGCTCTCCCTTTAAGCCGCCAATTAGTGTTTTGGATTGTGAGCGATTGATCGCACCGACTTCGGCAATGTTATTTCGTGCGTATTGCGAAGCTGCAAACAACCTGTCTTCGGCTTCCGTCAGGGTAATTTTTATTCCCTTGTCGTCTTTAGACTTAGTCGCTTTAAATTTATAAGTCGCCCCTCCGTCTTTATTACGCAAGGTGGAGACTGCTCGCTGCAAGCTGTCGATGAGTTCGATGTGATAGTCTAGGATTTGGATGCGGTCTTTGTTGCGAACAGCCTGAATTTCGTCTCTCATACGGACTTGCGTACCACGCTCGATTTTTGCGCGGTTCATTTCGTCAAGATGTGCGTAGCCTGCAAGTTGCTTTTGCCACTGGCCCTTGGCGTCTTTCTTGTAGCCAGTACGCACTAGCTTGCCCGAAAACCCCTTGGCTCCAACCTTTTTTAAGATCCCTTGTATCTTGCCGTTAGGCTCATATATGCCTTGGCCGTCACGAATTTGTGAGCGTCCCATGTAGTCAGCAAGGCCAGTGTCTTCGTGAACGCTAGTGTCTTTTGTTAGTCGCATACCGCGAGACACGATCTTGATCGTGCCGTCCTTCTTCGCATTTAAACGAGAAATTTCTGTGTCGGCTGCAACAATAAGGTCGCCAATGGGGATGTCGTTGCGGCCCTTCATAATCACTTTGGCGTTGCTAGTCTTGGCGTATCTGCCACGAACCTCACGCAGTTTTGCCAAGTTGACGTAATGCGCTGAGATTAACTTTTGCTCTGCGCTGGACGGCTGCTGGCCCTTTGTCAGATTGTACCTAAACGTCTCCATCTCAACGAGATTACCGTCTGCACCGCGCACCATAATCGTGCCTGCTTCTTGCGTAAGGCTGCTTCTATATTTGACAGGCAGCTTCGCGTATGAGCCGACGTATGCTTCGCGGGCTGTACGCAGATCAGCAATGCCGTCTTTGATTTCTCTAATCCGGCCATTCAGCATAGCCTCATTGCGCTCGACGAACCCGTCTCGCCCCGCCGCCATTTTGTCCAGCTTCTCGTAGTACAAAGCTGATGCTATTTTCTCAGCTTTAGGCTGGTCGTATCCTTCGTCTAAGGAACGCTGTAACAAATAGTCTTTGAAGTTTAAAAGCTCCACGTTAAGCGTGTCGTCCAGCAGGGTTTGGAAGTGTGCAAACCGACCATCGGTATCGGACAGCCCCTCAGTCGCAAAGTTGCCAGACGCCAAGGCGCGTGCTCCCCCCTTGACGTTCATGCCCCAAGGCTTTTCACCAGACGGTGACGCCATCTGGCGTTGTGGCAAAGGCATCGTCTCATCAGATAGCTTGGCGTCAGCGATGTCCTTCATTCGCTGCGTTAGTCGCCTTGCAAATGTGGGGCCGTAAAGGTTAGACGCGGCGGTGAAGAAGCCGCCTTCGCCTTCGGGAACTTCGCCTTCCATTATCTCAGTTATTTTTGCCGTATGTAGGTCTGGATTGGAAAGCATACGCTCTTGCGCGTCTAGTGTGGCCTTTATAATCTCAGGGCTTGCTCCCTCTAAGTGAAGCTCTAGGAATGATTTGTCGGTGTTCGGAATGTTGTCCGTATTAAACGCCGCATTGATGACGCCTTCACCATTAGTCAGGTCATGTAAAATTCTGCCAAGTTGCGCTTCACCCATGCGCCGATAGAACACTTCGACGAACTTTTCTTTCTTAGCTGCTGTGCGGCCATCTACTTTTTTATAGGCGGCAATTTCCGCGTCTGAAATGCCAATGCTCTCTAGGTATTCGAGTACGTCGTTATTGCCCTTAAACGCTTCGAAGACCTTTACAGGGTTAGCTTTATCGGCCTGACGCTGTCCCTCTATTTCTTCGGCTTCTACACGCTGCGCCGCAAAACTTATGGCCTCGTTTTCTTCCGCTATAGCGCGGGCCGCAAGTGCTTCGTCGCGCTTGATCTGATAGTCGGAAGTTTCGGTGTCGATTACCTTATCGTTGTCGAGCCGTCGCTGCTTGAGTTCGTCGAGGATCGCTTGCTCTTTTGCGATCTCGTCACGTAATGAATTTTGTTCGGCCATCAACCTTTGGCGAGATTCGACGAGGATAGGGACGACATCTTCTTCTGTTTGATCTGTCCCTGCAAACTTGTCACGAAACCGTTTTCTAACTTCGGGCGGCGTGTCTGGTTTTAAGCCGCCGCCGTCCAGTACCGACGACATTTCTGCGTCGTCTACACCTTCTGACCGATCCACGCCCTCCATATCAAATTCGCTTTTGGTAAACAAAGAGCCAGACTTGTTTTCAATTACGGCTTCTTGAGCCGCGACTGCGTCGTCCATTGCGTTCTTACGGCCCTGATTGACCTTTAGTCGCTCTGCAAACTCAGCGTCATCGTTGTTTAAGTCTTGGTCTGGTCGTTGCGGCCCCATCTTGTTGTCTGGGCCACCTTCAATCGGGTCGCCTACTACAGATTGACCGCGACCAGCTAGGGTGCCGTTACTGTTAAAGCCCTGCGGATCACTAAAATCTGCTGCCTCGTCGCCTGAAAGTAGGCCACCATCTCCGGGGCGTGCGCCTTCATTGTTAGTGTCGATGAAGTCGTCTACTTTCTCTTGCACAGTCTTGTTGCGAACAGTGCCACCGCCATCATTACCCGTGGGCTGTGCTGCATCTGAGTCGTAGCCAATCAACTTCATGTCTTTGTTAGTCTGATCGGTGATTAATTTGATTTCTTGAATGACATCTGGCGTTGTAATCTCGTCGTCAGACAGAAACTTTTGCAGTCTGTTGCTGATGTTCGATGATGCGTTCCGCATTTTGCGAGCGCGTTCATTTAACCCATTAACTTTGTCTAAGTTCTTAGTCTCTTTGAGAGCTTCCGCGTCTAACTCTGACGCCAATCGGTCAAGGTTTACTGCTTGCTGTGCGGCTAAATCTAAAACGTCTTCTTCACCTAAGTCTAGCGCGTCAACGTCGCTGCCTGACATTCTGCCGTCTGCGGTTGGCGTGTCTGGGTCTAAGTCGTCGGCAGACAAAGCTGCTGCGCCACGAGTGCCGGACGTTCTAGCGTTTACCGCCGCTTGCTGATCGACAAGTCGCTGTGTGATTTGCTGCGCTTCGGTTAGCTCTGCTTCTGGGGCCACCACTGGCGGTAATAGTTCGTCCACTTCGGCGTCAGCACGCACTGTTGCCCGCGCTTGGCTGCGCCCGTCGATCATGCCCATTTCTGTCGCGCTACGACCTTTGGCAAACGGGTTTGGTGCCACGGCTGCTACGCCACCCAGCACGGCACCCATGCCCCCGCCTATAAGTGCGCCACCGCCGACTGCCATTGCGCCTTGTGTGAGGCTGTAGCCGTCTTGTAGGCCCAGTTCTGTGTTCCTAGCTTGTATGCCTGCGTCCAGTATGCCCTCGGCCACGCCAGAGGCCGCGCCTTCGTACAACGCGCCTTTGTAAACGCCAGACTTGAGCGCAGCTTTTGTCGCCGTTTTCTTCATGCTTGCCGCGCCAGCGGCGGTCAGGGCTGTGCGGCCACCTTTGGCGATCACTTGCTTTGCGGCTTCGCGTGCCGCAATTCCACCTGAACCAAAGCCGAGCAAGTTGATTGGGTCAGCTAACGTCGCAAGCGCGTTGGTTCCAAACCCCTGCCAGCCATCGCCACCATCTTCGTAAAAGTCTGGCATGGCGTCGAAGGTGGTCTGTAGTCGTGCCAGACGTGTCGTCTGCTCGTCGTTTTGGGTGTTAGCATCGTATAAGTCGCGGCCAATAGATACGAGGTTCATGTTGCGCCAGCGGCGGTCTTCCATGAAGTAATCTTTTGCTTCGTCTACGGTGTTAAATGTTTTGCCGTCGCGCTCATAGTAGTAGTCGTACACGTCTTGCACAAAGTCTTGTCGTGTAAATACGTTTTTAGAATTACCTTTGTTCAACCCAGCGGCATAATCTAATCCCGTGCCATCATTAGTTGATAGCTGCTGTGCTGCTGGTGCGCCCATTGCGCTGATCTGTGCGTATAGTGCTTTTTGTGCGTTGCTCACGACGGTACTCCAGTTTCCGTGCTATGTTGGAAACATCATATCGTCGTAAAGGGTATAAGTCGTACCCCGCTTAGAAGTTAGTACATGTCAGTATCCGTGGTGATCATTCACTGGGATTAGGTTTACCCTCGACGCACGATCACGCCTTGCTTGTAGTATCACCATCATTGCTTTTCTTGCTTTTTTATTTTCAGGGCCGTTGCCTAATCGAATATGACCCGTTTCAAGTTCTTCTAAAAAGTCCATCATGTTTCTTGGTTCGTGGTCGAGCTTTCTTGTATAACCGTTATGATCTTGCGGTTTGTCATAACGGTAATAGCCCCTCTGGAACTCGTCCAGCCAATTCTTATTCACACGGTTGACCCATTTTGCGCCGTCGGGGTCTAAACCTATCGCGTCAAACACTTGGGCGTCAGCAGTGGTTCCGACAAGATTGCTGCCGGTGCCGCGCATACTCTCCCAATACGGTTTTTTATACGGACTAAGTAGTGTATAATCTGGCATTACGCCTGAACCCTTTTTGGCCGTTACGACAGGGGCATTTTCCGTTCCGCTAGAAACCAATTCCTCTGCGTTTTTAAGTTTAAACCCAGTCGGTGATGAAGGGTCACGCACGTACACGCCCCCCACTTGGAATTGCATATTTTCTGCACGCGCTATTATGTCGTCGTCGCTGTCGATTACCGTATAGCCTTGCTTGCCACGGTTCCAAATTAAAAAGTCCGGCTCTTTGCTAGGTTTGGCTGCGCGAACTTTGTCACGGAGATCGTCTAGCATGACACGCATCGCGCCCAAGCCTGCCATTTCATCCTGCATGTTCAGAACTTCACCGACTTGAGGCGTTTGCAAGTCTATTCTTATCACTTTGCGCTGGGTTTCTATAGTATCAATAAGCGTGTTAAGCTGTGCCTGCGCGGCTGCGATTGTTGCTGGGTTATCGTCAGGGCTTAGAGACTGCATTGCATTGATGTAAGGCTGGATCATGCTTGCAAGAATATTTACTTTATCTGACGCATACTCCGTTACGCTTTGCCCCGGCTTCACTAAACTTTTTCCGTCCATTATCGTAGCAATGTAAGTGCGCTTGAAATCTGCACGATAAGTCTCTTTACCCACTAAGCCAAGATTACCAGCCACTATGTTTATCGTCTGATTAAACTCTTGCAAGTCCTCTGCGGGATCAATGTCTTTGTTACTAATATCTCTGGATATAGCTTCAATAATGTCATCTATTTGATCGGCTTGTATGCCATAACTTGCGTTCAATACTTGCAAGACTTTGTACGCAATACTGTCTTTGCCGCCACTTGACTCAGCAAGTGCAGCAAGTCGATTAGTAACCGCTGCCTCATTTTCTAAAACAATTTTGTCTGCTGTCTCTGTAGCCGTCGTTACAGTCTGGTCATATACGCCAACACGGGCGTTACCAATTTGATCCGAGAACCACGCCCAGTCGTTCGCCCAGCTTTTATTGCTTGGGTCAGCTTCGTTCATACTCGCGTATGGAGAAAGATTGTTTTCTCCTCGAAGGCGGTTCACCTCAGTGAAAACCTTTTCCTTTGTGTTTTGGTCGTAAGGGCGTTGAATAAGTTCAGCCATATAGGTTTGCCCGCCGTTGTCGTCCACTCTCGCACGGACAGCATTTTGGTAATTGGTTACGTCAACACGGGCTTCTAATATGTTGTCTCGTGTAGAGGCAGAAGTTAAGGCCGTCACGATCTGTTTTTTTAATAAGTCTTTTGCGGTTAGAGTATTTCCCTCGCCCATGTCTTTCCACCGCACACGCGAGAAGTCGAACCCTAAAGTACCCATTAGCGTATCGGCATGTTCTTCAATCGTTTCATCACGATCCAGCCAGTCGTAGTCTGACTTTGGAGCAAGGGTTATTGTACTGAGCAATTTTGCTGTCTGTTCGTTTTCGTAAGTCGTAAGTGCGTTTTGCGATCCTGAGAGCACAATGTTGCGAATTACGGCCATACCAGAAGCACCCAATTCTTTTGGGTCGATGTTGTATTTATCTAAAATGCTAATAACTTCTGCGTTAAGAGCCTCTCCGTTGCTGTAAAGGTCTTTGTTGAAATCAAGCCCGCGTGCATACGTCTGTGCTTTGCCAAGGTTGCCAGACTGCCACAAAACATAATCAGATGTTGCGTTTTCTCTTACGCGGTCAAGAAAGGTGGAATCGACTGGCACATCGGATGGAAGCGAACGAGTGTATAAATTGACTGCGTGTGCGATAGCGTCGGCCTTGTTTGTAATATCTCCAAATATTTTTGCGTGCTGATCGCCTATTGCGGTTGTCGCTTTCTCATGGGCGTTACGAATGTAGGTGCGTCGGTTGGACTCCATATTTGCACGAAGTTCTTCTTGCATCCACAATGGCGATTGAGAGACAACCCCGTCAATGCCCTCTTGAGTTACATATTGCGACACGTTGCGCGATGCCATGTAGTTTGTAATCACTTTTTCGTTCGTAAGCCTCAGAAATTTCTTCGCCTGCTCTGGGCCAAACTTTTTAACAATAGCGGCGAACGGGCCTTTCTGTGATATACTGTTCCACGTTTTTGTGTCGTTAGGATCAGAACCCTCGTAAAAAGACATAACCGATTGCATGTTGGCAATAGATGCGCTTTCGTTTCCAAGAACAGTCGAGCGTTCGTTTTCTTGTTTGTCGGCTTGTATTGCGCCTAGTCGAGATGACGTTTCATTGATGACGTTCTCAGACGGCAAACTCTTTCCGTAAAAGAAATCACCGCCCGCTAGGTTCCGCTTCATGCCCTCAAGGTCTTCGACTGACGCATCTACGCCAAGCTCAGACTGCGTCTTCACGTAGCTGTTGAACGCGGCCATGTTGTCGCTACGTCGTTTCTGTATGCGATCTTCTTTGTTGTCGCGTGCCTTGAGAAAAGCTGCACCTATACGCATTAACCAATCCCCGCCGCTGTTTTCAGACTACTGACTTTGTCACCCGCCAAAGCCTCTAGTGAAGCCAAGTATCTAGCGTCTGAACCTTGCCCTGTGTCTGTTCGATCAGTCCTGTTGCCAAAGCCGTAGCCCATATTCGGGGCCAGCTTCTCGCTAAAGTTTGCCATAGTGTCACCGAATACCGCTTGGCTGTCATTGAAGTTAGCTGATGTCGTGTCAGCAAAATTCGTCATGCTGTTAGAGGCATTTTGCATATTAGCAGACGCATTGTTGGTCATCATACCGCTTTCCAAAGTCGCGGCCTTGCCAAAGACATTGGTGATCTCGTCGAAGGTTCCTTGCCGACTAGAATTTACCGCGTCAGCATAGCCCTTGCTGCGGTTGATAGCCGCGTCAAAAGCGGTCTGGTCTATCGTGCCAAGTTGATCCGCGCTCTTATTGATTAACGCCGCCTGCTCGTCGGTAAACTGCGTAGACCTGTCCATGCCACGACGTATCGCAGACGCCTCAGTCTGAGACGCGACTAGGTTTACTGTATCGTAGTAGTCGTCCATCATTTGACCACGGAACGACTGGTAGTTTTTGGTGATTTCCGCGCCATCCACTGTCGCTCTAGGGCCAAGTTTAGCCATCGACGACTTGAGTGCTGTGTCCATTGTCCCGATACGCTGAAGTATGCGGTCACGGTACGCGGCTTCGTCGGCTGCTGATTGCGCGGCCATTGATAGCTGCGCCTCGGCAACTTGCCGCTGCATGTTTGCGACTTCTTTCATCGCGGCTTCATCTACTTTGCTCTGTCGATACGAATACCCCATATCGAACAGAGAGCCGTAGGCTTGCGTGCGAAATGCGTCCTTACCCTGCGGATCATCGTAGTAGCTAGAAGCTACCTTCCCAAGTGTTTCTCCGAACATGCCTTACTCCTAGCTCATTCTGCGCCCAAAGCCCGTGCGCGGCGAACTCAAATTACGTGACAGGCTTCCAGTGCCTTGCAATGATGCGGGTCGAGAGCCGGGTACAAAGCCTTGGTTCTGACCACCGCCCGCCGTCGCAAGGGTGTAATCCAAGTCGTCGATAACTGCTTGTCCCGGCAATGGCTGCTCATTAGTCGTAGCCACGTCAGAAGCCATCTCCGTGCCGACTACGTTAGTCTGCTCCATGCTGCCCTCCGGCATTACGCCTCCCTCGACACCAGCTTCGCCGCCAATAATCCTATTGCCAAATCCTTCGCCGCCTTCGCCTGTAGCTTGAAGGTTTTGGTTTGCGACAACAGCGTCCATACTTGGCAAGCCTTCGGCCTGTTCGTACTGATCACCTAAGAATGACGCGCCCGCCCTCTGCTCCTCGAAGGGCTGGAACATCTGGCTTGCGCCTTCGCCACCTAACACCATCGTCAAGTCGTCGTCGCCCATGCCAGGGATCGACGAAGACGCTTCTTTCCTAATGTACTCGCCCTGATTGTCGGGCGTCTCACCGTAATTGTTAGTGATGTATGTCTTCGCCATGCTGCCGTCTGGAACAGTCGGGCCTGTCGTCGCTGGTGTTGGTGTAACCGCTGGTGTTGCTGTAACCGCTGGTGCGCCGCCGCCGCCGCCGCCAAATCCACCCATGTCGCTTCTCCTATCCTATGACAACGCCTACGCGCTTGTCGTTTAATCCTGCTCGACGAGTGCTGCGTCGCTGCTGCAAACTGTTGACTGGCCGTAGCATAGCACTTCCGTAGTCGCGGTTCGTCCCACCTGACTGCAAATACCGAACGCCTTTATTATCTGGCTGTGCATTGAACAGGGGATTGTTGGACGCGCTGATCGTTGGCGCACCCGTTAAATCGACTGGCTGAACAGAGTTAGGGTTGGCGCGTTTCGCGTTAGCCAGCAACCAAGCCTCGTAATCGAAGTCTGATGGTGCCGCTGCCAAGTCAGTTGCCGTCGCAGAAAGGCCGTCGTTGTTTAGTGTTGATACCGCTGGAGCCACTGTGGGGGCAGTAGGGGCTACGGATGAGTTTTCGTTGCCGTCGGACAGGGACGCGCCGAAACCGCTTGGCTGCTCGTCTTTGCCCACCTTCCATGCGGGTGTAATGTCGCTGCTCATAACATTTGGGTTCAAGCCAAACTTCTCGCTCAAGAACCCGCCGACTGCCTTGCCGCCTTGCTCTGACGCAATGATGCCTGTGCTAACCGCGCCAGCCGTTGCCTGACCAACGCTGCCAGTGGCCTCATACAAAGCCTTGCCCACTTTGGGTGCGGCATATCCCGCAAGTTGGTCGCCTACAAAGCCGCCAGCCATGTTCTTGAAGTCAAAAGATGAGGTGCTGGTCATGCCTGTGCCATAGCCGTCTACGGGCGTGCCGTAATTGTTCATAGTTTTGTAGTCGGTGCCGACAGCTAACGCACTTCCAATCGGGCCTCCTATGCCTCCTAGAACCACGCCTTCGATCATGTTAGCCAAGCCGCCACCAAACCGTTGCGCCCAAGTCGTAGTGCCGACGTTGCCTGCTGCGTCGGCTTCTAGCTTAGATCGGAACGGCCCACGATTGTAGGCTTTGGAGAGTGCGGCAAAGTTATCTTGCTGCTGGTTTCTACTAAAGTCTGACCCAAGATATGTCGAAGACAACGTCGAGCCAAGTGCTGTGCCAAGAGGATCGTCAAAAGTCGCGCCGGGGAAACGTCGAACATTGGTGCCGAGGTAGCTTTCGCGCATGGCATCGGCCAGCATCTTTGTGTACTCTTGGCGTTGTTTTGCGGTTGCAGTCGTGTTTCCGAACGCTGCATTTGTTAAGCCGTATCCATCATTCAAGGCCATGCTGTTCGTGCCAAGGCCCGCCGCAATCAGCGCGGGGCTAATGCTTTCAGTCGCACCCGTTTGGCCTGCAAGCCAAGTCGCCTCGGCTGCGGTTCGTGCAGTATTGTACTTCTGGGAGCTACCGTAGTCGTTGCTGGCCTGATCTTGTATATTTGCATACTTGCCAGACAAGACAGGGTTTTTGTTGCCGTCTAGGACTGCGTTACCATAGCGATCGACTACGCCTTTGTGACCTTTGGGATCGAAGCCAGCGCGACTAAGCTGGTGCGAGAGGTAGTCGTCTGACCCAGTATCGCCTTGAAACTGTTTGGCAGGGTTGGCTACCTTTGGGTACTCGACAGTCCGTGGCCGCATCTTTGGGCGTTTGCTAGTCTTTAGGTCTGGATTTCCACCTTCATTTTTATCACTGCTGTCGTCGTCGCTTCCACCAAAACACATATTACAAATTCCTCTGAAAAATGTAGCCAGTCTGGGTGTAACCATATTTCTCGGCAAACTTACCCCATCGGTCATCCACGCCATTATTACATGGCATAAACAACATGACTTCGGCTTCCATGTATCTCGCCCAATGTTCAAACTTCTTCATAAACCTAGACGCCGCCGACGAGCCACGGTGCAGCGGGTGTATATACATGCACTGCTCGACGGCGAGCTTGGTCGTGCCAAAGTAATGCTCTGTAAGGCTGGCTAAAAACCAACCGACGATCCCGTCTTCGTTCACCGCGACTAGAGATAGCTTATCTCCATCAGCGTAATAGTTTGTAAGCATGGCACTGACTTTATCTAAGTCGTAGTTTGAATGA
>MDTF01006882.1_pt1 | contig 16867 bp, 12 predicted proteins | sample 811191 | NCBI WGS metagenome assembly MDTF01 (sample SAMN05326649, study PRJNA326480) | marine metagenome | isolation source: seawater | place: Southern Ocean | collected 2011 | reverse complement strand
TCTACTAGGTAGAGACCCTTTTTTGCTAGATACTACCTGGCAATTACACCAAAAAAATCTTCAGATAGAGAAAATGAATGAAGCTGCTAATCTATTATTTGAATATGAAGATTTTGAAAGTTTTTCAAAAGTAAAAACCGATGTAAATACCTTTAATTGCACAATTATGAAAGCTGTTTGGACATTAGAAGACAAGCATTTAATTTTTCATATTAAAGCCAATAGATTTCTTAGAAATATGGTGCGAGCTATTGTAGGAACTTTGCTAGAGGTTGGTTTAGGAAAAAAAACAATAGAAGATTTTAGAAATATTATTGAAAGTAAAAAGAGAAGTGAAGCAGGTTTGTCTGTTCCAGCCAAAGGCTTATTTTTAATTGAAGTTTGTTATTAGCATATAAAAGACATTAGAATTTTAGATAAAAAATAGTAAAATATATAATTTATAATTAGAGATATAGATGTCGGAAAAAATATCAGGAAAAGCATTTGATATAAAAATATTTTTAAGATTAATGAGTTATGCTAAAAGTTATAAACTCAGATTTTTTATTGCGGCCATTTCTACCATTACACTAGCTTTTGTATCTGCAGTAAACCCATACATAGTAGGAGAAACTGTGAATGATTTTGTGAATAATCAAGATGTTGAAAAACTAATCTACTACATACAAATCTTATTAACGATTGTTTTTGCTGAAGTAATTTTACAATTTTTGTTTATTTACTATGCCAATTGGGTAGGGCAACATATTATTAGAGATATAAGAGCCAAGGTTTTTAGAAATATACAGCGTTTTAAAATGTCTTATTTTGATACCACTTCCGTTGGAAGATTGGTTACAAGAGTGGTTTCAGATATAGAAACCATTGCTAATTTCTTTACCCAGGGTGTCTTTATGATAGTCAGTGATATTTTAAAAATGTTGGTTGTTATTGTAGTGATGTTTGTGATGAACTGGCGTTTAGCATTGGTTGCTTTGTCTGTATTACCAATTTTGGTGTACGCTACTAAAGTTTTTCAGGTAGCTATTAAGGCTACGTTTCAAGATGTTAGAAATGAGATTGCCAACCTAAATGGCTTTGTGCAAGAAAGAGTTACAGGAATGAAAATTCTTCAATTATTCACCAGAGAAAACATAGAATATCAGAATTTTAAAGAAATAAACAACAAGCATAAAAAAGCACATGTAAAAACAGTTTGGTATTATTCTATCTTTTTTCCAATAGCAGAAATTGTTTCATCTATAGCCATTGGTTTAATTGTTTGGTATGGCGGACATCAAATACTAGAGGGGTTTACAACTTTAGGGGGAGTTATTGCATTTATAAAAATGTCGCAAATGTTATTTAGACCCTTACGTCAAATTGCAGATAAATTTAATCAGTTGCAAATGGGTATTGTCTCTGGAGAACGTGTTTTTAAAGTGATAGATACAGAAAGTTTTATTAGCAAAGAAGGTAGTATAGATGCTTCTACTATACAAGGAGATTTAGACTTTAAACAAGTAAGATTTAGTTATATAAAAGGTGAAGAAGTTTTAAAAGGAATTTCTTTACAGGTTAAAAAAGGACAAACAGTAGCTATTGTTGGTGCCACAGGAGCTGGAAAATCTACCATTATAAATTTAATTAATCGGTTTTATGAATTAGATAGCGGTGTAATTTCTGTAGATACTATTCCTGTAGAAGCCTATGAGTTGGCTTCTCTTAGAAATCAAATAGCCATAGTTTTACAAGACGTATTTTTATTTTCAGATTCTATTTACAACAATATTACCTTAAAGAATCCTAAGATAAGTTTAGAGGAAGTAAAAGAGGCTTCAAAAAAGATAGGAATTCATAATTTTATTATGACACTTCCTGGAGGATATCATTATAATGTTAAAGAAAGAGGAGTAATGCTTTCATCTGGTCAAAGACAATTAATCGCTTTCTTAAGAGCCTATGTAAGCTGTCCTAGAATACTAATCTTAGATGAAGCTACTTCTTCTGTAGATTCTCATGCAGAACAAATGATTCAGTTTGCAACAGACACCATAACCAAAGGAAGAACTTCTATTGTAATTGCTCATAGACTAGCAACTATAAAAAAAGCTGATAAAATTATTGTAATGGATAAAGGAGTTATTGTAGAAGAAGGAACTCACAAAGAACTACTCAAGAAAAAAGATGGTTACTATAAAAACCTATATGACAAGCAATTTAGCTTAGAACTTGCTTCTTAACTATAGAGATCGCATTACTGAATATCCTGCCTTAACTTATCTAATAATTCATTATAATCAGCATATAATTCAAAACTACCATCCTTAATATAAGAAATCTCTCCTGTTTCTTCAGATACTAAAAGACAAACAGCGTCTGTTTTTTCTGAAATACCAAAGGCAGCCTTGTGTCTTAGTCCAAAACGAGAAGGAATATTGATACTGTCTGAAACTGGCAATACAACTCTGGTTGCTACCACAAAATTATCTCTAATAATTGTAGCACCATCATGTAATGGACTGTTTTTATAAAAGATACTTTCTAATAAGACCTGGTTCATTTCTGCGTTCATAGCATCACCTGAGCTTATTAAAAAATCTAAACTGTTGGTTCGTTCTAGAACAATAAGAGCTCCAGTATTAGTTTTAGACATTTTTTTACAGGCATTCAATAAGGTGTCTACATTTGTTTCTAGTGCAATTTCAGATTTTAGAAACTTAAGTTGTTTTAAAAAACTTTTTCTAGATGCAACATTGGTTGTTCCTATCATTAATAGAAATTTTCTAATTTCTTGTTGAAAAACAATAATTAATGCAATAACACCACCACTTAAAAGATAGCCTAAAATATTGCTTAACATTTCCATTTTTAAGATCTGAGTAATTTTCCATATTAGAAAAATAAAAGCAATACCAATAAAAATATTAATGGCAACAGTTCCTTTTAAAAGTTTATAAATATAGTAGATTAAAATAGCTACCAAGACAATATCTAGCGCATCTAAAAAAGAAAAGTCAAGAAAATATAACATGTATTTATGTGGCGTTTTGGTAAATGTACAAAATTAGTTTTTCGCTTGGTTAAGTAGATTCACAATATTTATTGCTTCAACAGCTTCTTTTACATCATGAACTCGTAAAATATTTGCACCATTTATCAAGGCAATTGTATTTGCAGCAGTAGTTGCGTTTAAGGCCTCTTTTGCTGAAATATCTAAAGGTTTATAGAGCATAGATTTTCTGGAAATACCTGCTAAAACAGGAACATCTAAATTTTTAAAGAGACTTAAATCTTTTAATAATAGATAGTTGTGTTCTAGAGTTTTTCCAAATCCAAATCCAACATCAATCACCACGTCTTTGAGATGCAGTTGATGTAATTTAAAAATCTGTTCCGCAAAAAAAGAAATCAATTCTGTAGTTATATTTCCATAAGTTGGATTTTTTTGCATGTTTTGAGGAGTTCCTTTCATATGCATTAAAATATAAGGAACCTGTAATTTAGCAACAGTTTTAAACATTTTTTCATCTAAGGTGCCTCCAGAGATATCATTTATTAAAGCAGCTCCAATAGCCACAGTTTCTTTTGCTATGTTGCTTCTAAAGGTATCTATAGAAATTATAGTTTCTGGAAATTCTTTTAAAATTGTAGAAACAGCAGGAAGAATTCTTTGTAATTCTTCTTCTTCAGAAATATGACTAGCGCCAGGTTTAGACGAACATGCTCCAATATCAATAAAAGTAGCCCCTTCTAAAAGCATTTTTTCAGTTTGGTTTAGAAGCTCTTTTTCGTTCTTGTAATATCCACCGTCATAAAAAGAATCTGGGGTAATATTTAAAACTCCCATTACTTTAGGAGAAGAAAAATCTATTAATTTTCCTTTACAGTTAATGGTCATGCTTAATTACTTTATTAATTACAGCTGTTTTTTCTGGAGCAGAATAAGAATCCATTTTCAACATTAGTTCACTAACATTATTACCAACTAATAACATGTCTTTATTTGCTTGTTTTAAGTAGCCTTCAGCTACCATAACATCTAATTGTAGTAGGGTATGATTAAAAAAACCATTCACATTTAAAATTCCATTTGGTTTTTGTTCTATATGTAATTGACCTAGTGTTAACCCCTCAAAAAGCTCATCTAAAGTTCCAAATCCTCCAGGTAAGGATATATATCCATCTGCTAATTGACTCATCATTACTTTTCTATCACTCATTGTTTTTGTGACTATTAATTCTGTAACATTAGCATTCACAACTTCTTCACGTTTTAATAATTCAGGAATAATACCAATTACTTTCCCTCCTTTATTTAAAATTGTTTCAGATAACACACCCATCATTCCAATTTTACCACCACCGAACACCAATGTAATATCATTGACAACAAAGTAGTTACCTAGCTCAATAGCAGCTTGTTTGTAAATAGGATTAAATCCAAGGCTTGAGCCACAAAAAACAACAATTTTTTTCATTAAACTTAGATAGATTTTTTAGTTCATAAAATTTGAACGAAATTTACGGAAATTAATATTGTTTATGCCAAATACTTCTAATCAATACGATTGTGTTTTAGAACAATGTAGAAATTTGTTTACAAAAAAAATGAGTGATTACGGTTCTGCATGGAGAATCTTACGTTTACCTTCGCTAACAGATCAAATTTTTATAAAAGCACAGCGCATTCGTCAGTTACAAGAAAATGATTCTCGTAGAGTAGACGAAGGTGAAAAATCTGAATTTATAGGAATTATTAATTATTCTTTAATGGCACTGATTCAGCTTGAACTAGGAGTTGTAGATCATCCTGATTTATCTACCAAAGCAGCTACAGAATTATATGATAAACACATTGCAATCACCAAAGAATTAATGGAAAATAAAAATCATGATTATGGTGAAGCTTGGCGAGATATGAGAGTAAATTCTTTGACTGATTTAATTATTCAGAAGCTATTGCGTGTAAAACAGATTGAAGATAATAAAGGAAAAACATTGGTATCTGAGGGTATTGACGCCAATTATCAAGACATTATTAATTATGCAGTTTTTGCTTTGATTCATATGTCCTAGAAATATAAATTTAGTTAGTTTTAGAAATTTTCAAAAAACAAAGTTATGTTGATTAAAATAATTGTTCAATTGTCAAGAATTTTTGTTGGAGCCATGTTTATCTTTTCAGGCTTTGTCAAATTAGTAGACCCAATTGGTTCTCAATATAAGTTTGAAGAGTATTTTGGAGAAAGTGTCTTAAATTTAGAAATTTTGATACCCTATGCATTGCCATTTTCAATCGTATTGATTCTAGTAGAAATTATGTTAGGAGTTATGCTGTTATTAGGCCATAAATCTAAATTAACTGTCTGGAGCTTATTAGGAATCACAACATTATTTTTATTTTTAACATGGTATTCTGCCTACTATAATAAAGTAACAGATTGCGGGTGTTTTGGAGATGCAATAAAATTGACGCCTTGGGAAACATTTTGGAAAAATATTGTCCTAATCGGATTAATATTGTTGCTGTTGATGAGAGTAAAAGAGATCAAACAAATTTTTCCAAAAAAAATAACATTCTTTTTAACACTGATTTCATTTATATGTTTCTCTTTTATCACTACTCATGTGTTAAACCATTTACCTATCATAGACTTTAGAGCTTATGCAATAGGTAAAAACATTAACGAAGGAATGGAATTTCCTGAAGACCCAAATGAGTTGGCACCTATTCATGATTTTATGTTAGAAGATACACAAAATGATTTAGCTCCAGAGATTCTAGCAATGGATAAAGTTATGTTAATTATTGTTTACAACGCTTCAAAATCTAATGAAAAAGGTTTTATTGAAATTAAAGAAATTGCTGATAAAGCCATTAATAAAGGATACAACGTGTATGGAGTTTCCGCTTCTTTTGAAGATGATTTAATTTTAATTCAGAATAAATATAATTTACCATTCGATTTTTTGTTTTGTGATGAAACCACATTGAAAACAATGATTAGAGCCAATCCAGGAGTCATGACTCTAAGTAAAGGTACAGTTACCGGAAAATGGAACTGGAATGATACAAGTGATATAAAACTCTAACAGATATGAAACAATTTTTATTCGTTTTTATTGGTGGGGGCTTAGGAAGCGTCTTACGATACGCGCTTAGTAAGTATTTAAACAATCCAGCTAATATAATTCCCTTCGGAACTTTTACTGCAAATATTTTAGGAAGTTTACTCATAGGAATTGTTTTAGGATTAGCAGCTAAAAATGAAGCCTTGAATCACCATCAAACCTTACTATTGGCAACTGGTTTTTGTGGAGGGTTTACAACATTTTCTACCTTTGCTTTTGAGAATCATATTTTCTTGAAAAATGGAGACTTTTCTTCTTTTGCACTTTATACAATTGCAAGTTTTGTGGTGGCTTTTTTAGCGGTCTTTGCAGGAATGTATTTGACTAGAATTTATGTTTAAAAAAGTTATTTCTTTTTAAAATCTTTGACTCCTGCTTTAATAGCAATTGCTAAGTGATTTTTTTTGGGTGTCAATGGGCAAGAGTATTCTTCATTGTATGCGCAATATGGATTGTACGTATTATTAAAATTTAAAATAATTGTTTCATTTTTTTGAATATTACTCTCAAATACATCCATATACCGGCCACCACCATAAGATTCTCTACCACTTGTTTCATCTGTAAAGGGTAAGAACAAAAAATCTTTGTATTTAGGATCTTCGTATTCTTCTAAACTTTGATACAATGATAAGTTTAGCGCTTTCCCTTGAAGTGTAAAAGTAATCTTACCAAATTCTCTGTAATATGACATCCTACTATCCGAAGTGGGGATCTCTAAAAATGGAGTTTCGGGTGTTCTGTTCAATGCGGCTGTCACAATATAGCTAGTGTCTATAGGAAAGAAATTTAGGCCTTTAAAAGTCATTAAATCTTTCTTTTTTAAAGGTGATTTTGTAGCATCTTTAAATTGTGCATTTAATTTTTGTTGATAAATAGTTTCGCCAGTCAGCGGTCTTTTACTTTTTGAGTTGCAGCTCCATAAGGTAATTAATAAAAAGACCGTAAATATTCGTATCATTTAAATTAGTTTTTAGTTGTTATAAATACTTAGAATACAATATAATCATTTATCAAGACTCAAATACTAAAAATAAATAATTTTCATTAAATTTATATTTTGATATTCGAAAGTTTTTTTTAAACCAATTAAATAAGTTTAATTCTTTTTACTAATTATGATTTGTAAGTTTTTCTTAAATCATTTATTAGATATAATTACTAAAATGAAACCATAATTTACAGTAACTTTTTTATAATTTTTTTGGGACTATTTTAATATAATATTTTATGTGAGTTCTTTTTTATGTTTTAATATTGACACAGGTTATTTTGAATTAACTCACACATGTACAAACAAATTTTTTTAGATTCCAGATTAAGTTTTTGATGTTACATGATCTGATATATTGAAAATACCTAAAGGTTTAGTAAAAGGAAACGTAATAGTTTGTAACCTATATGAGCTATCATTAATTCTTTTTAAATATTAATAAAAAAAACATAAAATGGCATCTTTTTTGATGCTTTTCAAAAAAAATCATGAAAAAAACCACAATCTTCAGAATAGCTTTTTTATTTTTTCTTACACAGCAAACCTTTGCTCAAGAAACAAAAAGTATTTTTGGAAAAGTTACTTTTGACAATCTACCGCTTTCAAATGTAAATGTTGTAATCAAAAATACAACAATAGGAGTTCAAACAGACCAAATGGGTTCTTACAGAATTGAAGCCAATGTGGGTGATGAAATCTTGTTTTCTTATGTTGGTCTTAAAACTACATCAATTTTAGTAGAAGATATAACCTCTCTACTTAACATAAAAATGATTGCCGAAGTCAATCAATTAGAAGATGTTGTTGTAAAAGCTTCTAGTAAAAATGTGAATTCTAGTGATGTTTATCTTCAAGGGAAAAAAAAATTAAAAACAGCAGTTGGTTTAATTAATATTGCAACCTATAGGGCTAGGTATTTTCAAAATAAAAACTTAAACTTAGGTGCTATTAATTTGGCTCAAACATTAGCAACTAGATCGGGTTCTTTAACTGCCGATCTTGATGGGAACCTCTTTGTAAGAGGAACAAAAGCCACATGGGATATTGACCAAGGCATTTATGATAATAGTAGCTTCATTAACGTTGCAGATGTTGTAGATGTTTTTGTTATAGATAGATCACCAGTAGCATATGGTGGTGGACCTGTTGTGATTGTTAAGACTGTTCAAGGCCCAGTAGTTAAAAAAAGAGAAAGAGAAAAGGTATCTGAACAATATAAGAATCAAAATTTTTATAATGAAAACTCAGTGTCTACTGAGTTGAATTTTTCTAAACATGATATTACACAAAAAAACACTAATGAAAAAGAGGTTTTTGGAAGGGTAACCTTTATGGATTCATCTATTCCGGATGTACTTGTTTCCATTGTTGACAAGAAAGAATTTAGTGTTTTTAGCGATGTTAAAGGGGCTTATAAAATAAGAGCATCTGTTGGAGATATTATCCAATTTGTTCACGTAAGTTTTGAAACTATTTCAATTATAGTTGAAGATGTAACAAATGAACTAAATATAGTGCTTAAACAAAAAATTAATGACTTAGATCAAGTTGTTATAGAATCAAAAAGGAAATTAGGGAAAATTGCTCAGCAAAAAAAAGATGCTGATGAGGGTTTTATGACATCTAGAGGAAAAAAAGACCCAAAAAAATCTGGATTTTCCAATACATATGTTGATGGTACAACTGTTAGTAACATCTACTCAAGTATTCAAGAGGCTTTGGTAGGTAAAATTTCAGGTTACGTATATGACAGAACTACAGGAAAAGGATACTTGAGAGGGCTTGGAATGTCTGTAACTCAAGATTATGCTGTAGCTTGGGAAATAGATGGTGTTTTTACCTCTAATGCGCCAAACATAGATTTGAGTGATATAAAATCAATAAGAGCTCTAAAATCAGTAGGTGCAGCCAATAAATATGGAACAGCAGCAGCTGGAGGAGTGATAATAATAGAAACTGTTTATGGTGGTTTCGATTCTAAAAAAGTTAAGAAAGATAAATTTTTAGAAGAATATGCCAATAGTAATTTTTATAATGATGATGCAACATCAATGAGTTTAGAAAAAGACCAGCAAAATAAATATAGTTTGGTATTGGAAGCATACAAAAATAAAGATGTAGCATATGAATTTTATACAGATCAGTTAAAAAATAAATTAACTAATTATTCAGATCATCTAAGTATAGCAATGACTTTTTTTCAATATCATATGGATAGAGGGATGGCTACTAGAGTTCTAAATGAATTAGCTATGAGTAATGCTCAAAATCCAGAAATTTTAAAAGCGATTGCTTATTATTTTCAACTAATAGAAGAAAAAAAATCTGCAGTAGAGGTTTATCAGCAAATATTTAGACTTCGTTCTAAATACGCGCAATCTTTTAGAGACCTAGCTAATGCGTATGTAGATTATAATCTATTTGAAAAAGCATGGAAATTATACATGGGGTTTATGATAAAAGATTACGCAGATAGCTCAGAAGGAATTGGTGAACTTATTTACAATGATATGGAATGGTTGTATTTTAATCGAAATAATCAAACTAAGATAAAACAGAAGTTTGTTCCTATTTATAAAAATATTGAAGAATTTAGTAATGATGTTCGGTTGGTTTTTGAATGGAATACATCAGAAGCTGAATTCGAATTAGAATTTGTAAATCCAGATAAAAGAGCTTACGTTTTTGATCATAGTTTAGAAAATAATAATGAATTAATTCTACAAGAAAAAAAAATGGGGTATTCTAGTAAATTATTTTTTCTAGAAGATATTGGAAATGGTGAGTGGTTGGTTAATTTAACTTATAAAGGCAATAAAAAGCAAGTACCAACTTATTTAAAACTTACTACTTTTTATAATTGGAGCAAGCCTAACGAAAAAAGAAAGATAAATGTATATAAGCTAGAGTTGCAGGATCAGAAAATTAGACTTCTTACTGTTAATAAAGAGTTGCCTGTTTTTCAAAACTAAGTCAAATTGTTCTTATTATTTATTAACTGCTTTTTTAAACGCTAAAAACCCTCCAACAATTGGAACTCTTAGTGTGGTTTCATCAAGGTTAACTGTTAGTTTTGTTCCAGGTTTTGGATGTAATGTAAATTCTGAATCACTTGAAAATATCATTAAGCCTATTTGTTGACCTTTTTTTATGATTTGATCATCTGGTTGTAAATCAAAATTTAAAGTATAAAATTTATCTGGAGTCAAAGAAGTACTCTCTGATAACGATTTATAATTCTGAATATCTGCCCAACCTCGTGTAATTAAGTTATCAGTAATTTTAGAATTTCGATCAGAATTCCAAGGCAATGAAATAAGCCAAACAGATAGATTTGCAGCTTTTTTACTACTGGCAACTTTAATTGTTACTTTTGACACACCTGATAAATGTATATCCTCTTTTAGTATAGGACTCAAATAAAGCAATCTGTTTTCAGAAGTTTTCGCGTTGGCAAGAGATACTCCATTAAGGGTATAATTGTCTGTTAGTGTTTCAAGAGTCTTAGTTATATTTTTTGTTAGTTTTAAGCTTCCAGCTTCAGGAGCTCCAGAATAAAGATGTAAAGAAACTAACGAGGCATTAGGGTTAGGATATGCTTTATATGGTGTTGGTTTCTTTTGTGAATCATCTTCCCTTACAATCCAAGCTTTAGCATCATTTTCTACACCATTGTCTATTCCATGCAAATATCTGGTAAACCAACGGTTCATCATCTTCATAGGAGGTGGTCCTCCATGTCCGTTTTGATGGTAGTAAATCTGAGTTGGGATTCCCATTTCTATAGCTTTTTTAGAGATGCGATAACTATGCTCTGGCATCACATTCCAATCGTTAAACCCATGGGCCATTAATAATGCAGCTTTCATAGGTTTCATTTGATTTAGATAATCTCTGACTGCCCAAAAATCATTATAATCTCCTGTAATTCGATCCATTCCATTTTTCATTTCAGTATCTCTGACCACCCGATTATTTCTAGTCCTATTCTCTTCTTTTCCACTATGGATAAAATCATATAAAACATCAATATCTTCCCCTAAATATCCACCAGGTGATCTAACCAAACCGTTAGATCTGTAATAATGATAATAGGAAGTGTTGGGAGCTATAGGAATGATAGCTTCTAAACCTTCTACACCTGTTGTGGCAGCTGCCAAAGGTAAAGTACCATTATAGGAAGTTCCTGTCATACCTACTTTTCCAGTAGACCAGTAAGCAACTACTTCTTTATAGCCTTTTCTTGTTCTATATCCTTTTACTTTTCCGTTTAACCAATCTATTACAGCCTTTGGTGCTAAGGATTCATTTTTTCCTCCCACAGTTGGAGCACCATCAGATAAACCTGTACCAGGTGACGAAGAATGAACAACGATAAACCCTCTAGGAACCCAAGTTTTTATTTGTGAATTTGATATGATTGGACGTTTTCCAGTTCTAATAACCTCTACATGCTTTCTTGATTTTGGTTGCTGCCCTAATTCATGCTCTACATCCCAAAATAAACCAGGCAGATTACTTGCAGTTCCAGCATAATACGGGCTAGATTCATAAATTACAGGAAGTTTTAATCCCTCTTCTGTTTGAGGGGGTCGTGTAACAGCCACATGCATACGATCCATGTTTCCATCACCGTCAGAATCAAAAGTAGTTGCTACCCAAAGATCATGACGAATCCATTGTGATTGATCGTTAAATGATTCAACTATTTGAGCTTCTCCATTTTTAAAAATTGGTATAGATTTCTCTTGTGCATTTAAGATGGTTAAAACGAAAAATAGCGTGATTTGAATTAAGTTTTTCATTTGATATTTGTTATTTATTTAAAAAAAAATAGCAAGGTAAAAGTACAAAACAAAAAGCTCAAGCAAGAGTTTCTATTATGAATTAAAACTTTCTTGCATTAAAATTGTATTTTTAGTCAGATTTTAAAATAAACACAATGCAATATCTAAAAAAAATAACAACCTTCATTCTTTTTTTTACAATTTTAAATTCATTTTCTCAAGAGTATTTCTTTAAAGATAAAGCTCCTTTTGATTCAAGAATTCCATCTCCTGAAGAGTTTTTAGGCTATCCTATTGGCGATCAACATACCAGACATGATCAAATAGTTTCGTATTTATATAAATTAGCTGAAGTTTCAGATAGGGCAGAAATTGAAGTATATGGCTATACTCATGAAAGAAGAAAATTGGTTATCCTACGAGTTTCAGCACCAGAAAATTTATCTAATTTAGAAGATATAAAAAAGCAACATTTACAACTTATAGATCCTACGATTACTCCAAAAAATTATGATGCTGTTCCAATTTTCATTCAACTAGCTTACAATGTGCATGGTAATGAACCATCTAGCTCTGAAGCAGCATTATTAACAGCGTATACGTTGGTTGCTTCAAAGAGTGAAGAGGTTCAAAATTATTTAACAAATGCAATTGTTTTTATAGATCCAACGATCAATCCAGATGGTAGAGATCGTCACACTCAATGGGCTAATCAATACAAGGCAATCTCATTGGTTTCTGATAATGAAGATGCTGAGCATAATGAAATGTGGCCCAGGGGAAGAACCAATCATTATTGGTTTGATTTAAATAGAGATTGGTTGTTAGCTGTAAACCCAGAAAGTCAAGCAAAACTTAATTGGTATCACGATTGGTATCCTAATGTGGTGACTGATTTTCATGAAATGGGCCCAAATAGCAATTACTTTTTTGAACCTATGAAACCTATTGGTTCAAAAGACCCAGTAATGCCAAAAGAAAATTACGAAGATTTAAATAATTTATTTGCTCCGTATTTTACCAAAGCTCTAGATGATATAGGATCCTTCTATTTTACAAAAGAAGCATTTGATGGAACTTATCCAGGGTATGGGTCTTCTTACCCAGACTTACAAGGAGCATTGGCTCTATTGTTTGAACAGGCAAGTTCTAGAGGGCATTTACAAGATACAGATTACGGAACCATTTCTTTTCCTTTTACCATTAGAAATCAATATAAATCAAGTATTGCAACTGTAAAAGCCGCAGTTGAAAATAAAGTAACTTTAAGAAAATACCAGCAAGATTTTTTTAAATCTGCTGTCACAAAAAAAGCTACTTCAGGTTTTGCAGGGTATGAATTTGGTGATGACTATGATAAAAATAGAAATAAAGCATTTGTAGAATTCTTATTGAAGCATAAAATTAAAGTATATGAAAAGGGAGTTAAATTTTATGTTCCACTAAAGCAACAACAACATAGAATGGTGCAAACAATGTTTGAAACGTACAGCCAATACACAGACAGTGTTTTTTATGATGCCTCTGCTTGGAGTGTTTCTAATTTTTATAATATGAAGTCTAGAGGATTAAAATCATCAAGATTAGGTAGAGAAATAACAGCCTCTACAAAGCTGTTAAATAATTCTGAAGTGACAAAATCAGACTATGCTTATATATTAGATTGGGATGATTATAATGCTCCAGCAGCATTACATTATATGCAACAAAGAGGGCTAAAGGCTTCTGCTGCTTTCAAGAAATTTTCAGCGAATACCTCAGAAGGTCACAAAGACTTTAATTATGGAACCGTGATGATTCCTGTGAGTAAACAACAGAAATCTTCTGCAGCTGTTTATGAAATTATAAGTGAGGCACAACAAAAATTTAGTGTGCCACTATATGCCACAAATACTGGTTTTAGTATTAAAGGAATAGATTTAGGAAGTAATAATTTTAGAAAAATTCAAGAAGTAAAAGCGGCTATGTTTATTGGAAATGGAGTTTCTTCATACGAAGCAGGAGAAGTATGGCATTTATTAGATACAAGAGTAGAAATGCCAATTACCAAACTACAACTACACAATTTAAACAGAATCTCATTAGATAAATATAATACCATAGTAATGGTGTCTGGAAACTACGGTCAACTAGACTCTATACAAAGAAAGAAAATTAAAGATTGGACTAGTAATGGCAATACCTTAATTACCATAGGTAGTGCTTCAAAATGGTTGATCTCTAAGAAATTGGTAAAAGAAAGTCTTACTAAAGAAACTAAAGACAAGAATGAATCAGACAAAAGCGTAAAACGATTGCCATATGTAGATGCAAGAGAAAATATTGGAAGAGAAAGAGTAGGGGGTGCTATTTTTGAAATAGACTTAGATCTTACACACCCTTTGGGGTTTGGGTTTAGAGACGCTCAATTACCAGTATACAAAAATAATACAGTATTTCTAAAACCTAGTAAAAATGTGTATGCTACGGTTGCTAAATACACAGAAAATCCACATATAGATGGTTATATCTCCAAAGCAAATTTAAATACTTATTTAAAACCATCGGCATCAATACTGGTAAGTCCAGTAGGAAAAGGAAGAGCTATTTTATTTGCAGACAATCCAAACTTTAGAGGAGCTTGGTACGGTACAAATAAACTATTTTTAAATGCCTTATTTCTGGGAAATAATATATCAGTACCTAAAGAAAGAAATTAAAATTTATTCAGATGAAAAAATTACTTATTATATTTTTATTATTAGCAGTAAAAAATGGGTTTTCTCAAGAAAACTATCTAGGAGAAGGTCCCTTTAATCAATTAATAATCAGAGGAGTTACTTTAATCAATGGTGATGGTTCACCGCCTAGAGGTCCTGTAGATATTGTTGTCGAAGATAATATCATTGCAAAAATTCAGGTTGTCGGATACCCAGGAGTAGTTATTGATGAGAAAAAGAGGCCTAAATTAAAAAAAGGAGGAAAAGAATTAGACGCATCAGGCATGTATTTATTGCCGGGCTTTATTGATATGCATGGCCATATTGGAGGTGTTGCTCAAGGAGCAAACTCTGAGTATGTTTTTAAGCTTTGGATGGCTCACGGAGTAACAACAGTAAGAGAGCCCAGTGGAAGAAGTATAGATTGGACTTTAGATTTAAAGAAAAAAAGTGATGCTCATAAAATTGTAGCCCCAAGAATTTTTGCATACACTGGTTTTGGTCAAACCACAAAAGATTTTAACCCGTTAAATGATGCTCCTATTTCTACTGAAGAAGATGCAAGAGAATGGGTGAGAGCCAATGCAAAAAATGGCGCAGATGGCATTAAATTCTTTGGCGCAGAACCAGAAATTATGGCCGCCGCTTTAGATGAAAATAAAAAGTTAGGATTGGGTTCGGCATGTCATCATGCACAATTAAGTGTTGCACGTTGGAATGTTTTGCATTCTGCTAGAGCAGGATTAACGTCTATGGAACACTGGTATGGTTTACCAGAGGCTTTGTTTAATGAAAGAACTGTACAAAATTACCCATTAGATTATAATTATCAGAATGAACAACATCGTTTTGAGGAAGCTGGTAAATTATGGAAACAAGCAGCAAAACCATATTCTCCTCATTGGAATGATGTCATGAATGAGCTGTTGGAGTTAGATTTTACTTTAGATCCAACATTTAATATTTATGAAGCAAGTAGAGATTTGCAAAGAGCTAGAAGAGCAGAGTGGCATGAAACATATACATTGCCATCTCTGTGGAAATTCTATGAGCCAAGTAAAATTTCTCACGGATCTTACTGGCATTATTGGGGTACTGAGCAAGAAGTTTCATGGAAAAATAATTTTCAATTATGGATGACATTTATTAATGAATACAAAAACAGAGGTGGACGCGTTACTACTGGTTCAGATTCTGGATTTATATATCAATTGTATGGTTTTGCTTACGTGCGTGAGTTAGAATTATTACGAGAAGCAGGTTTTCATCCATTAGAGGTTATAAGAGCTGCCACTCTAAATGGTGCAGAAGCTTTGGGGTGGGATGATAAAATTGGCTCTGTTCAAATAGGGAAATTAGCAGATTTTGTGATTGTAGAAGAAAACCCTCTTCAAAATTTAAAAGTGCTTTATGGTACAGGTGCAATTAAATTAACGAAAGCCAATGAGGTAGTTAGGGTTGGAGGAGTAAAGTTTACAATTAAAGATGGCGTAATCTATGATGCAAAACGATTGCTTTCTGATGTTAAAAAAATGGTTGATACTCAAAAAGAAGCAACTAATTGGACTTTAAAACAACCAGGAATAAAAGATTAATTACAGACTTTACAATTTTCTTTGTCTAGGATTTCACCTAGTAATTAACCTTGTTCATTTAGAACAAATCCGCTGCAGTCCATAAAACTCTAGGTTATGAGTTTTCTTGCACGCTAAATTTTTGATTTACTGGTTAGTAAATTTTGGTTGAGTTGTTTGGTTACATAATTTCTAGATTGAAGAGCATGTAAAAATCAGTCAAGCAATTAATTTTTAGAGAAGATTTTTTGCCTTATTTAGTTATTCTAAAAAACTTTCTTAAGAGCAATTTTAAAAAGTTTTTAAAAATATCCCTTCCAATCTAGAAGGGCTATTTATAAATGTACTTTGCTGGAAATTAATCAACCTCAGGTATCCCAATTTTACCTTTTCTTGGAGCATAAGAAGAATGTAAAATCTTCCAACCAAGCTCAGTTGATACCCACATAGAAGAAGCTCTCGAAGCATATTGAACTGTATCTTTAGTTTTTTTCATTATGTAAGAGCCATCTGCATCAAAAGTTACTACCGATGAGTTCATATCTGGTGAAAAATAAACTTCCATATTTGAATATTCAAAAGTATTCCAAGTGATTGGTGTATCAGCAATAATATTGTCTTTAGTTATGACATAAAAAGGATTTAAATTTGAGTCACCAGTTGTAACTATAATTTCAGGATGTTCGAAGTTTTGAT
>MDTF01004246.1_pt1 | contig 16871 bp, 13 predicted proteins | sample 811191 | NCBI WGS metagenome assembly MDTF01 (sample SAMN05326649, study PRJNA326480) | marine metagenome | isolation source: seawater | place: Southern Ocean | collected 2011 | reverse complement strand
GCTGCGCATTCCAGGCAAACCAGCCGTCCTCTGCCACCTCAACAACATGGGTCTTGCCGTGATACTCGCGCACAAAGCGGCTACCGGGCTTAAAGGTGGGGCGCAGCGTGTCGCGTAGGCCGGCACGGGTAAGGCGCAGGCTCAGCTTTTTGGTAAAGCCGCCATAAAGACCTGACTGCTGTTCGCAGGCTAATATCTGGATCAGCAGGCTGCGGCTGATATGCTTGGGCGGCGGCCTTCCAATCAAACACCGCCAGTGCTCCAAAAGTTCATCTCGGCCCGTTGTCTCCAAACCTGCTATATCAAGTCCCATGCCCTTACTCCCTATGGCTTCGCTCACTGAGCAAAGCCCGAGAAGCTTCGGGCATACCCCGACACAGGCTTACGGCAAAACAGAAGTCCAGTTGAAATAGAGGATCAATTAGAGATTAAGCTGCTGATGCTGAAATGGGTGTGTCGCGGCGCACCACTAGTGTGCACGGAAAAAAGTTATCGACAAATTTATATTTTTGAAATAGCATTTCAAAAGTAGCGTAGATTCCGAGGTATGGAAAACCGCTAGATCTAGCGTGAAAGCGCCTAGATTAAATTGGAAAAGTAAAATCATAATTGGGAGTAAAAAAATGAAGATACTTACAGCATTCGCCCTGGGGATGTCGGTGGCCGTCGGATCGGTGACTGGCGTGTTCGCAGCAGAGCCCGTTGTCATCAAGGTGGCATGGAGCGCGGAAGGTGATATGCGCTTCCCCGGTTCGGGACAGACGGCATGCATTTCCGCAATGAAAAACTATGTTGAGGTTGCGTCAGAGGGCAAATTTAAGTTTGATTTGTATCCGAGTGGAGCCCTTGGGAACCCGCGCACGATGATCGAAACGGCCCAGAATGGTGCGATCCAGATGGTGGGTGCCTATACCGCGATCATGGTGCCTTTTGCGCCCGAGATCAGTATTACTCAGATCCCGTATATCTTTCGTGACAACATGACCGCGTGGAAAGTAATGGCAGGACCTGTCGGGGATGAGCTTGCCGATATCTTCCTCAAGAAGACTGGTCTGCGGGTTCTGGCTTGGCCCGATGGGGCAGGATTTCGCAACATCTATACGGAGAAGCCTGTTCAAAGCGTGGCTGACCTAAAGGGCATGAAAATGCGAGTTCCAGAAAACCCAGGCCTGCTTGCCATGTTCCGCGGTTGGGGGGCCAATACGGTGACTATCTCCTGGAGCGAGCTTTACACTTCGCTGCAGGCAGGAATGGCCGAGGGACACGACACTGAGCTTTACTCGATGTTTTCCAAAAAACTCTATGAAGTGAATCCGCATGTGACCGTAACGCGGCACAGCTTTAACCTGCACCCAGTCATGATCAACGAAGAGTTCTTCCAATCTCTCTCTCCGAATAATCAGAACATAATCCTGCAGGCTGGTGACCTGTGCAGCCGAGTTGGAAACTCAACGTCGTATCTGAGTGGCTTAGTAGTGAAATCGGCAATGGAGGCTGAAGGAGCGACCTTCTACTATCCGACAGATGCCGAAATCGAAGAATTCCGTTCGCTTGGTCAGCAGCCCTATATCGATATGATTAGTAGCAAGATCGGTGATGATAGCCAGAAATGGATTGACAAGATCATGGCTGCGGCAAAAGTCGCTGAAAAGGAGTAAGGCCGCGGCTTCGGGATCGGACAGAAGGTTGCTGCTTGGGGTGTGCTATTTTATGGACGCCACACCCCAGGTGGTATCCTTCAGATCATAGTCCGCAGACCCGATATCATGGCTTTATCTGTAAAGATGGCCTTTCCCCAAATATCAGCAGACATAACCTGCGAGATTAGATCTAGCCCAAAGCTAGAGCTTGGGAGCTTGGAGCATCTTGTGTTAAGTCACGATTGGTAAGGAGTACGTTGAATGAAAAAGCTTATTTCTGGGTATCAGACCTTTCTAGATTGGCTTGAAAAAGCCGCAATGGCGCTGGCGATGATCATGGCTGCTCTCATGTTTCTCAACACGTCAACTGGCATCATCGTTGATCAGGTTGTTGGGAACTCACTGGTTTGGATCGAAGAGGTCAACAATCTATTGTTTGCTTGGGTGGTCTTTGTTGGCGCGGGTGTTGTTGCGCGGCACGGGGGGCATATCGGCGTCGATATGATATATTCCGTGTTGGGCCCTACACTCCAGCTGATCCTGCGCATTGGGTATCTTGTCCTGACGCTGATTGTGGTCTGGGTCATGGTTTATTATGGGGTTAAGATGGCCCTATTTGTTGGCCAGTATCAGACCTCCCTCTATCTTAATATCAACTTGTTCTACTTCTATCTTTCGGTTCCTGTCGGCGGCGTGCTGATGGGACTGTTCAGTATTGGTGCGATGCTTGCTGACCCTCGGAAGCGTAATGTCTCCAACCGAGATGAAATGCCTACCGCCGGGGTTGGCCAATGATCCTATTTCTTTTTGGAAGCTTTGTCCCAATGCTCCTTTTGGGGGTACCGATTGCGTTCTGCCTAGTATTAATGACAATTTTTGTTTTTGTTGACATCGGCGACCCGCGCCTGTTTTCGCTGATCCCGCAACGCATGTTCACCGGCACTGAGAACCTACTCCTGCTTGCGATTCCATTTTTCATCATGGCTGGGGAGATTATGAATCGGGCCGGTATCACCGATAGGCTCATGACGCTGTCAAAGTCGCTTGTTGGCTGGATCCGAGGTGGGCTGGCACACACAAATATCATGGCCAGCATGTTCTTTGCTGGGATTACCGGGTCGGCAGTGTCTGATACGGTGGCCGTAGGCGGGATTATGATCCCGGCGATGAAAGAAAATGGCTACAGTGAGGAGTTTAGTGCTGCGGTGACGGCGTCTAGTTCGGTCATCGGGCCGATCATTCCGCCCAGTATTCCGATGCTCCTCTATGCCTCGGTGATGAATGTTTCGATTGCGGGCCTTTTTTTAGGTGGGATGCTCCCTGGCATTCTCGTGGCGTTGGCGCTAATGCTCACTGCCTATATTATTGCAGTGCGTAAGGGTTTTGGGGAGAGTACGCCGTTCGTAGGCGTTGTCCGCCTGCTGCTGGCAATCCTGCACGGAATCCCTGCGCTGATGCTGCCGGCTTTGATCCTAGGCGGTATCCTTGGTGGCTTCTTTAGCCCGACGCAGGCCTCGGCTGTTGCGGTAATGTATGGGCTTGTAATCGGCTTCATCTTTTACCGCAGTCTGAAGCTCTCGGATATCGTGCCGATCCTAGCGCATACGGTAAAGACCACGGCGATGATCATGTTCCTTCTGGCGTGTGCCAAGAGCTTTAGCTGGCTGGTAAGCTACTTTAACCTTGTCGATTACCTTGCGGTTGTGTTTGTGACCATTACCGAGAACAAGTATGTCTTCCTGATGTTAGTCAACGTGCTGTTCCTGATTATTGGCATGTTCCTTGACATGGGATTTGCGATCATCGTTCTGGGACCGCTACTGGCACCAATTGCATATAGGTATGGGGTCGATCCAATCCACTTTGGGCTGATTACCTGTATGAACTTAACAATCGGTTTGGCAACGCCGCCTCTTGGGCTAGTCTTATTCGCGGCTTGTGGTATTTCGAATGTCAGCCTTGCGCGGATCAGTTGGGCAATCCTACCCTTTATCGCAGCTGAGATCGTGGTTCTGTTGTTGATAACATATGTGCCGTTTTTCACGATGTATTTCCCAAGGCTCTTTGGCTACGCCTGAGCTGGGTGGGTGTATCTGAAAAGAAGACGGCCACTATGATACGATGGCTGTTGGTTTTTGATGAGGGCGGTTCGAACTGGGTCTTAGCCGCTCGCCTTGTCTGCCATTTCTAGCAGCAAGGCCGAGGGTTTCCAATGCTGGCCGATCTCTGCGTGATACTGGCGCACATCGGCGGCGATACGGGCCAGCCCTGTCTGCTCGGCAAAGAACATCGGTCCACCACGCGTCTTAGGAAAGCCATAACCGTTAACGAAGATCACATCGAGATCGCTGAGGCGCTGTGCGATTCCTTCTTCAACGATCTGATAGCCTGTATTGACCAGTTGCCAGAGGCACCGTTGCAGGATCTCTTCGTTGGAGATCTGGCGCCGGGTAATTCCTTTTTCATGCGCTACCGCCTTGATCAATTTCTCGACCTCTGGGTCAGGCTGGCCGCGCCGGGTCCCTTCGGGGTAAAGATACCAGCCGCGTCCCGTCTTCTGGCCAAGATACCCGGCTTCGGCCAGGCGGTCGGCTATGGTGAACGGATAGGGGCTTTGTGGGCCACGCGCCTGACGGATGCGATAGCCCACGTCGAGGCCAGCAAGATCCATCACGGCCAGCGGCCCCATAGCGAGGCCCCAATCTGTGAGTACGGAGTCAATCTGCCAGGGGAGGGCGCCTTCCTCGACAAGGATCTGGGCCTCACGGTTGAAATTGATGAACATCCTGTTTCCAGCAAAGCCATTGCAGACGCCTACCAGAACTGGGACCTTGCCGAGACGCGGACCCAAAGCCATCGCTGTGGCAATCACATCGGGAGCGGTACAATTGGCGCGAACCACCTCGAGTAGCTTCATGATATGCGCCGGACTAAAAAAATGGAGGCCGATCACATCCTCTGGCCGAGAAGTAGCAGCGGCGATCTCATTGACGTCAAGCGTGGAGGTGTTTGTGGCGAGGATCGCACCCGGTTTGCAAATCTTGTCGAGCGCAGCGAAGACGCTGCACTTAATGTCCATCGCCTCGTGCACCGCTTCGACCACCATGTCGACTTTGGTCAGCGAATACATCGAGACGCTACCGGTGATGCGCGCGAGGCGTTCTTCGGCCTCGGCCTTGGAGATGCGGCCTTTGCGCAGGGCTTCATCGTAGATTGCACGGATACGCACCAGCCCTTGGTCGAGGCGGCCCTGCTGTTGTTCGATCACCGTTACCCAAAGCCCGGCGTCGGCAAGACAGGTTGCTATGCCTGCGCCCATTATGCCGACTCCAATCACCCCAGCACTTGCCAAACTGCGCTGCGGTGTCTGAGGTGGCGCATCTGCGATCTTGCGGGATTTTCGTTCAGCAAAGAAGATGTGGCGCAGGGCCTTTGCTTCGGGGGAGGTATTTAGTGCGTGAAAGGTCTCTTTTTCCCATGCAAGGCCTGAGCTGATTGGGGTGTCATAGGCCATGCGCACCGCTTCAACCACCTTGGTGGCGGCCGGTGCACCGCGCGCCCGACGCAGAAATGGCGCGGCGACTTCGGCGAGATCATTGGGGCTTCCCTTAACCGCTAGATTGCGAGGAAGGCGCTGTGATAATGTGTTGGACCACTCACCTTCAATCCGAGTAATTGCCTCGGTCTGAGTGGCGTCGATCGCGCGCGCAACGCCAAGTTTCAGCGCGCGCTCGGCAGAAATGGGTTTGCCGCTCAGGATGATTTCGAGCGCGGCGGGGCCGCCAATCAGCCGAGGAAGTTTTTGCGTGCCGCCAGCACCAGGAATGTTCCCAAGGTTGATCTCTGGGAAAGCAAACTTGGCTTCTGGCAGAATGGCTAGGCCATGACAGCCCAATGCAAGTTCGAACCCGCCACCATAGGCAATACCGTTCACCAGTGCGAAGACCGGTTTTTTGCTCGCCTCGATCTGTGCAATGAGATCGGTTAACAACGGTGCACGGCGTGCGGTGTCGAACTCAGTGATGTCGGCTCCAGCAGAAAAGAACCGACCTTGGCCGGTCAGGACGATCGCGGCGATCGTGGGATTGCTCTCAAAGGTGTGATGCGCCTTCGAGATAGCCTCGCGTAGCCCGTGCCCGAGCGCGTTGACTGGCTTGCGTGTCATTCGAATCACGCCAATCGTGCTGTGGATTTGAGTGGAAATCAGGTTTGTCATTCGCTTTGACCCCCTATGTTACAATGTGTTTTCATTTCCGAAAATGGCTGTGGCCTGGTGCGAAAGGGTGATGCCGTTGCCATGGCAGAGCACGGTTTCGGTCTTTTCGACCTGACGTATGTCGGCCGTGCCGCGCAGTTGGCGGGTGGCTTCGATTAGGGTAAAAACACCGTACATGCCTGGGTGGCAGAACGATAGACCTCCCCCATTCGTATTTACTGGCAGCGCTCCATTGGGCGCGATACGACCGTCCTCGACGAATGCACCGCCTTCGCCTTTAGCGCAGAAACCCAGATCCTCGAGGAAAAGGATCACGTTGATGGTAAAGGCGTCGTAGAGTTGCAGAATGTCGATATCGCCCTGTGAGAGCCCAGCCATGGCGAAGGCGCGCTTACCGGAATCCTTGGCTGCGGTGCTGGTAAGATCTGGCATTTCTGAGATTGCTCGATTGTAGGACGCTACTCCACCACCAAGGAAATAAGTTGGTTTTTGTGCCAGATCGCGGGCGCGTTCGGCGCGGGTCATCACCACGGCACCGGCCCCATCGGTCAGCAGGCAGCAATCTCGCAGGCTCAGGGGTTCCATCACCATGCGCGAGGCCAGGACGTCCTCGATAGTCAGCGGGTCTCTTTCAAAAGCATCGGGGTTAAGTTGCGCCCAATCGCGCGCTGCCACGGCGACTGTGGCCAGTTGTTTGCGGGTAGTACCGAATTGGGCCATATGGCGGGCGGCAGCAAGGGCGTAGGCTGTCATTGGATAGCGTGGGCGATGGGGAAGTTCATAGATTGGCTGTTCTGCTGCGGGGACCATGCGACCCGCGCCTGAACGCATCGTGGCCCCATAGCAGATGAGTGCCACATCGCAGAGTCCTGCCTCGAGGGCCATCGTTGCCGAGAGTGCATAGGCTACAAAGCTTGAGCCGCCAGTGTTGGTACCGTCGATCCAGCGTGGGTTGAGCCCAAGATATTCTATTGTAGAGATCGCCGGGAAAGTATGGCTCATATTGGTGCAAAAAAGCCCATCGACATCTTTGAGGGAAAGGCCCGCCTCGTCGAGTGCTGCGCGTACAGCGAGGGCCTGGATGTCCATTGCGTTGAAGCCTGGGGCTTCACCCAGGCCGGCTGTGCCAACACCGACGATAGCCGATTTACCCCGAAGTGACGACGTGGTGGTCATTACTTGCTCTCCTCGGGTCGAAAGGTGACGAGATGATTGCTTTCCTTGCCTTCAATGTGCGCCCGCACGCGCATTCCGATATGGATATCTTCTGGTGCAATGCTAGGAAGGTGGCTCATCATGCGCGGCCCTTCATCGAGATCGACAAGTACAATAGAATGCGGTGGTCGCGGTGGTTCTCCAGGTTTGGCCCTAGGGCGTAGTGTCGCCTGCGAATAGATGGTGCCAAGGCCGGAGGCCGGGTGCCATTCGAGCGCAAGGGAGGCACAGGTTGGGCAGATCACGCGTGGCATGAAGATCGCTATTCCGCAGTCTTCGCAGCGTTGCAATTGGAAATTTCCATCGAAGACGTGTGTTTGGAATTCGTGGTCTGGCCCCGAGGCCGGGGTTGTGGCTGGGTTGGTGTCATGTCCGGTGTGACTCATGCTGTCCTCCCTATTACGAAGAGTTTGTTCACTAGTATTCTTGTGCAATATAAATCCGCATTGCAAACACTAATTTTAAAAATTAATTTATTTTAGCATAAAAAAAATGTAGCATCAGACTGAGACGGTTGCGTAGGTGGACGGGTCACCGTATGAATTAAGATCATATTTGGGGGAGGGAAGTGATTGGAGGGCGCCGCATTCATGAGCAAAGCTGAAGGCGGAGCGGACCGACAGTTCGTGGCGTCGCTGGAAAAGGGGCTTGCTATCCTGACGGCGTTTCGTCCGGATGATCGCGAGCTAACCAATCAGGAATTGGCCGACCGCACTGGTATGCCCCGCTCGACTGTAGCACGGTTCACTCATACGCTACGTAAGCTGCGCTACCTTGCCTATCATCCGCGCATGGCACGCTACAGCCTGACTGCGCGGGTGATTGAGCTTAGTCAGACTGGATTTGTTATCACCGGTTTGCGCGATATAATCCGCCCTGCTATGGAGGCTCTTTCCGAGTTGGGGCATTTTTCGGTAGCTTTGGGGATCCCTGTGGAAAAGGGTGTGCGTTATTTGGAATTAGTGCGCCGGCCTGAAGCGATCGTTCTCAATCTTGAGGTTGGAGCGTTGCTGCCGTTCCTGCCCACGGCGATTGGTCGGGCCTATTTGGCCGAGATGACTGAGGCACGTAGGCAGGAGACGCTCGTGCGCCTGCAGGCAGAGCAGGAAAAGCAAAAGCCTGGGATGCTCGAAACCATGGAGGCCGAAGTCGAGCGATTTGCCACAAATGGTTACACTACCTCTTTTGGAGCGTGGTGGCCCGAGATTAACGCCATAGCTACTACGATTCGCGTGGTTGAAGATGGCGATCCTCTTTTATTATCTCTTTCAGGCCTGTCGTCGACGATAACTCCTAATCGAGTGGCGGAGAAATATGCAGCAGCCCTCCTCTCAACAGCCCAGATGATCCAGACACGACTGCGGCGGCTCTATTCAAGCTAAAGCTGTGGATCAAAGGTCTATCTATATGTCCGCATTGCAGACACAAATTTCAAAAAAGTATTGACGTGCTATCTTGCATCGTAGTTAACTCCTTCTAGGAAGACTTGTAACAAGAGCAATGGCACCAGATGCATTAATCGTGACATCTGCGGCATCGGAAGGTGTGGGGATGGCAGAAATATTTGAACAGATTTCCGGATTGCTGAATCCGCGCAGCGTTGCTGTAATTGGGGCGAGCGCCAATACCGAAGGATGGGGCGGCGCGGCACTGCCTGTATTGCGGCAACTTGGCTTTTCTGGTGATGTCTATCCCGTCAATCCAAAATATGATGAACTTTACGGGATTCCTTGTTATCCGTCGGTCGAAGCAATCTCTGGGGAGGTCGACGTTGCGCTGATGTTCGTGCCACAGCGGGCATTGCCACAAATTCTTGAGGAATGTGGCCGGAAGGGCGTGCGAGGAGCGGTTATTCTTGCCTCAGGTTTTTCTGAGACGGGGGAGGAGGGTAAGGCGCTCGAAGAGCAACTGCGAGAAGTGGCTAACCGAAACCGGATCGCTATTTGCGGGCCAAACTGCCTTGGACTTGCTAATCTCGAGAGCGGTTTCATGGGCCTGACTTCCGCGACGTTTCCGGCAGATCTTTCGCCTGGGCGGACGGCGTTGATCTCGCAGAGTGGTCAGTTGCTGATGATATTGTTGGCAAGGGCCCATGATCAGGGTGTGCACATGCGCTATCTGGTCTCAACGGGCAACGAACTGAACGTGGAAGCCGCTGACTATGCGCTTTGGGTGCTCCAGGATCCTCAAATAGCGTCGGTGTGCCTAGTGTTGGAAGGGCTCCGCTCGCCGTCACGCTTCCTTGATCTGGCAGCGCGGGCACAAGAGGCGGAAAAGCCGTTAATTGTGATGAAGCTAGGCCGCAGCCAACGCGCCGCGCGCACAGCGCTGGCTCATACTGGAAAGTTAGCTGGTGCTTTCCGTACCTATGAGGCGGTGTTCCGGCAAGAAAATATTGTTTCGGTGGATGATCCGCTGGAAATGGCCGACGTCGCTGCGTTATTCGAGAAATGCAATGTGCCGAGGGGCAAACAAATTTCGGTGGTGACATTCTCGGGTGGTTGGTGCGGGGTGACTGCGGATCAGGCCGATGTGTTGGGGCTTGAACTGGCGGATTTTAGCGATAAGACAGTTGCGCGTCTTAATCCTCTGCTGGATTTCACGCCGCCAGCTAACCCGCTCGATCTTTCAGGCAATGTGATGACTCATCCTGAGCGCTGGGGTGCTGCCCTAGAGGTAGTTCTGGAGGACGAGAATACCGATATTATAGTGGTCTTCATCCACCAAGTTCGCGAGGCTTGGCGAGATCGCCTTACTGGACCTTTGCTTGAGTTGGCAAAGACCACAAGTAAGCCGGTGATCGCGGTCTATGATGGTGGTAAAGTTGTCGAATCGGGTTACATCAAGCTTGTTAAAGACGGATCGGTGCCAGTGTTCCGGAGTAGTCAGCCGATGTTGCGGGCGTTGAAACGTTTCATTGACTATCACGAGCGCAGAGAGCGGGGTCGCGAGGCGCCGGTAGAGGCCGATGTGGGCGCGACTTTACGTCGTTATCTGACTGGGCACGGAAAAAACATTTTGGAACATGCTGCGAAAGTTGCGCTGGCGGCTTTTGGTATACCGATGGTTGAAGAGGCGTTGGTGACGAGCGAGGCCTCTGCCCTGAAGGCGGCCGAGACGATTGGCTATCCGGTGGTAATGAAGGGACTGGCTGATGATTTTGAGCACAAGACCGAAGCTGGGCTGGTGTGTCTGGATCTCTCTGCGCCCGAGGAAGTGTGCGAAGCCTTTGCGTTACTGAGCGCGCAACTCAGCAGTCAGACCCTGAACGGTGCTCCAGCACATTTCCTGGTGCAGAAGATGGTCAAGGGTGGAGTTGAGGTGATCCTTGGCATTCAGAACGATCATGTGTTTGGGCCCATGGTTGTCTTGGGTGTGGGTGGTATCATGACCGAACTGATGAACGATGTAGCGCTGCGACGTGCTCCTCTGTCGCGCCGCGATGTTGTGGAGATGATCAACGAAACCCGATTGGGGGACCTGCTGGTGGGCTTCCGCGGTAGCCCGGTGGCGGACACGGGTGCGCTGGAAGAGGCTGTCTTGCGTTTGTCCCAACTTGCCGTTGCCAATGCGGATGAGATCGATAGCATCGATATCAACCCACTGCTTGTCTTGCCGGAGGGTGAAGGTTGCGTTATGGTTGATGCGCTCATTGTTAAAAAGGAGGACACGAAATGAGTGACCTTCTGAACAATGCAGAGGACAGGCGTTTTCGCGCCGAGCTCAGAGATTTTGTCACGAAAAAACTGCATTCTGAGACGCGAGACAAGGTTGCGCAGGGAGCGCCTTTGGCGCGCGAGGATTTCGCGCGTTGGCATCGCAGCCTCTATGAAAAAGGCTGGGTGGCCCCGGCTTGGCCGGTCGAGTTTGGCGGTCCGGGGTGGTCGGCACGCAAGCGGCTGATTGCAGATGAGGAAATGTTTCGCTTGCACACGCCGCCTCTACCGGGTTTTGGCCTCAAGATGATTGGGCCAATCCTGATGCGATTTGGCAGCGAGGCGCAACAGGCGCGATTCCTGCCGCGGATATTGTCGGGGGAAGACTGGTGGTGCCAGGGCTTTAGCGAACCGGGGGCCGGGTCGGATCTCGCCTCTCTGCGGATGCGGGCCGAGCGCTGTGACGGAGGCTGGAAGCTATCTGGCTCCAAGATCTGGACGACCTATGCGCAATTCGCCAACTGGATCTTCTGCTTGGTTAGGACTGATCCCGAGGCGAAGAAACAGGGAGGGATTTCGATGGTGTTGGTCGATATGGCATCAGACGGTGTATCGTGCCGACCAATCCGGCTTATGGATGGCACCGAAGAGGTGAACGAGATTTTCCTGGAAGAAGTGTTTGTCAGCGATGATATGGTTGTGGGGGAGATCAACATGGGGTGGACCTATGCTAAGACACTGCTAGAACACGAAAGGCTTGGGATCGGTGGAATTGGCCGGTCGAAGCACCTGTTGCAGCGCGTGCGGGACATGGCTGACGCCAATGGGCGGGTCAATGATCCGGCGATTGTAGCAGAACTAGCAGTCTTCGAAATTGACGTGATCGCGATTGAGGCGTTTACTTTGCGGCTCCTGGCAGCAGCTGAGGCAGGTGAGCGGATTGGGGCTGAGGCATCTCTGCTTAAGGTTAGGGGTACGGAAATTCAGCAGGGCCTTACTGAATTAATGCTCGACGTGGCTGGGCCTGCCATGTTGCCCGAGCGAGACAGTCCTTGCGTTGAAGAACCGTTTGAGAACATAGCCTATCAGTTTCTCAATTGGCGCAAGCTGTCAATCTATGGTGGCAGCAATGAAATTCAGCGGGGCATCCTCGCTAGTCAAGTGCTTGGGCTTTGAGGAGGGCGACAAGATGATTGGATTTGATATTCCCTCGGAAGAGGCTAGGCTCTTGCGAGAGACGGCAGAGCGTTTCATGGCAGATAGGTACACACTGAAGCAACGTGGGAAGATTTTGGCGGATCAGACTCTGGTGGCCAAGAATTGGTTGGCTATGGCTGAACTTGGCTGGCTAGCGGCACCACTTCCTGAATCTCTGGGAGGCCTTGGGCTTCAGCCGATACAGATCACTGGCTTGCTAGAGGTGCTGGGCGCCGGGTTGGTTCTGGAGCCTGTGAGCGCAGTGATGCAATGTGCTGTCACGCTGGCGCGGGCCTTGCCCGCGGAGAAAGCGATAGACAGGCTCAACCCCATCCTATCTGGCGCACGGATCGAAGTGATGGCGGAGGGCGCGTCAGGCAAGCCGATCACTGCGCGGGGCGATGGTGAGACGCTAGATCTTGCCGGGATGTCGCCTCTTGTCATGGGTGGGAGTGTCGCCTCGACCTTTTGGGTAGTGGTAGAGAATGATGGGGTGCAGGCTCTGTGTCCGGTGCCCGCCACTGCGGCAAAGGTGGAGCACTATCGGCTGCTTGATGGCCAGCCGGTGGCGCGGGTGGTGTTTGATGGTGTGACGGTGTGTAATGCTGATACCATCACTAGTGCAGGTGCGGCGCTGCGGTTTGGGGCTGATTTGGGGTGTGTCGCCATTCTTGCCGAAAGCGCAGGCGTGATCGATGCGCTTTATTGCGCGACGCTAGACTATGTGAAGTTGCGAGAACAGTTTGGCCGCCCGATCGGACGTTTCCAAGTTGTACAGCATCGGATGGCTGACATGTTTATAGCGCGGGAAGAGGCACGTTCCATGATGCAGCTGGCCGCTGAGGCACAGGATAGTGAGGATGAATCCTTCAGAACACGGCTGATTTCGGCAGCACGGGTGAAGATCGCTGATAATGCCCGCAAGGTGCAGCGCGATGCGGTGCAGTTGCATGGTGGCATGGGGATGACTGATGAATTTCCAGTGGGCCACATGGTTAAGCGGCTCCTAGTCTTGGCGCAGCTTGGCGGCAATCGACAGCAGCATCTGGAGCGGTTTAACGCGGCCGCCTGACGTCACGCTTTGACAGGAGAGGATGCCGCACGAAGAGGGATCCTGAGTATAGTAAAAGGCGTGCCAATCGGTTGCTATCCAGCTTTAGAAGTGGTGGGCACCTGACCTGGTCGCTGATTAGGGCCAAATCGAACCTGACTGGCTTCGTGCAGGGGGCCTCGGGTGCGTGTTGCGGGAGAGGAAACTCGACTGCCTGCGTTCTCTGGAGATTGGCACGTACTTGCGGAAAATGAGCTATGCAATTGAACTTGGGAACAAGACCTATCGTTTCAAACACCGGATCAAGGATGCCCTCATGGGCATTTGCATGGCAGTAGGCGAGATCATTTACGATCGTACTCAAAACGACAGCCACTGGGCAGTGCCGTTACCATCAGAACTAGCGATCGCTGGACGATAAGTAATATATCAGAGAATATTACGAGCAAATTGTTCGATTTGCCGTGCGCATTTGACCAGCCGCGGGCCAAGATCTTTTTCGAGGCGCTCGGTTGAGATGATGGACTTGAGCCCACCGACGTTAATTCCGTATACAGGATAGCCATCGGCGCGGCAAATTACTGCGCCAGCAGAATTGGCCTCTGCGATCCAGTCCCCGCCGCTTAGGGTAAAGCCGTGGGTGTTTTGATAATCAATGGCACGGTGCAGATCGGCCTCAACTTTGGGCCAGCCCCCGCCATAGTCGGGCGAGATCTTGGCGATCAGGGCTTCACGCTCTTTTGCTGGGATCGTTGACATGAAAGCGCGCCCCATACCGGTGGAAAAGAGCGGGATGCGTGACCCTACGCCCAAACGAATAGCCATCGAGGCAGGAGTGCGGCAAGCCTCAATATAGATAAGCTCGGAGCCGCTCAACGTACCAAGATAGACTGATGCATCGGCGTAATTGGCCAGTTCCTGCATGTAAGGACGAGCGATGTCACGGATTTCCATCTGTGACATGATATCATAGCCCAGCGTCAGGACTGCAGGCCCTAGCGAATACAATCCAGTTTCTTCGTCATGATTGAGGTAACCCAACTCAGTCAGGGTGAAGGTTAACCGTGAAATCGTGGCCTTGGGCAGATTCAAACGGGCAGAGATTTCGGCATTGCCGATCGGGCGGTTGCCTGGACCGAAGGCTCTGAGCACGGATAACCCGCGGGCGAGGCCAAAGTTGATCCTGTAATCCTTCTGGCCGGTGTCTGCTGGCGGAGGGTCTTTTCTTTTCACTTATGCCGTCCTGTCATGGGTGCCCGCGCCGCGAGGCGCGTGGGCCTTCGGTGGACAGATTTATAATCTAGTTGAATCGTAATAGCTAATGGTACTGAAAAAAGCAAACATCCAAAAACGGAGCAATTGTCTCTAGGAAGTTGCGAACTCGAGTATGCGTCCGGGTGTCAAAGTCAGCGGGCTGCGATCTCGCGATAAAGAGCAACAGTTTTTTGGATGCCCTCTCGGAGAGAGTTTTCCTCAATGTGGCCAATCAGTTGGCGCAGGACGGAGGTCTCGAATCCGTCACTGGGTGAAATCCGTGGCGTTTTGGCACACGTGACCGCAGCATATGGCACTTCGGCGTGGATTGCGGCGAGTACCTCGTCAGTGCTGTGGGTGGTTTCTGATATGTCTGAAAGTAGTGCGCCGTTCCACGAAGCTGAGGCAGCTTTCACGAAGACATCGGCCACATCACCGGCGTACTGAAAGCAGCTTTTTGTGGAGAAGGGAATTTCGAAGGTGAGGCCCAAGGCGGCGGCCTCGATGGCGCGGGTAATAACCGAGGTTTCTCCATCGTCGCGTCCGACGCCATAAACGACATGGGGGCGCAGCCCAAGGCTCGACATCTGGAAGTCATTCCAATAGACGCGCGCAATTTCTTCATCCACCTTCTTGAAGACACCGTAGAGGTTTGAGGGGGCGTTGAAATGGCCGCGCGGTTTGGCGGCGATGGAACTGGTGTATATGATCTTCTCGACTCCGACCTTGCGAGCTGCTTCAAACACGTTGATATGGCCCCCAATATTAACCGAGACCGCCAAACTTGGCATTTCGCGGCATTGGGGGATCTGCAGCGCTGCCAGATGGATGATGCAGGTTGGGCGTGTTTCGGCAATCAGGCTTTCGATCTGGGCCGCGTCTGTGACATCGCAGTGCCGGAAATCGACCAGCGCTGGTTTGCGGTCTGGGCTCAGATCGAGACGCAGCGCAGTCAGGCGGGAGTAGCTGTTGCGGACATCGGTGGCGACGACCTCAATTCCGCTTTTGACCATCCGAGCGATGATCCATGAACCAAGAAATCCTGTGGCGCCGGTGATGAAAACCCTCGTCTTTGCCGTCACTGGCTTTCCCTTCTTGACTTTGATGTAGACCTTGAACGGTTGCGATGCGGTTGCGTGGGGTGAGACCCGTGAATGTCTGTTTGCAGATTTGTTTAATCTTTTTATTCTTGTAGCCTCGTAAAACGTATTCTAAATTTAAAACACAATTTCAAAAGAAGTTGCAAGCTAATTTTGAAACGGTTAGCTTGGTTTTTGAAAAGAAATGTTGGCTCAGTGAATATGGCAGGCCGACGGCAACGGGAGAGGACTGGCAGATGCCAACGACTAATGAAATGGTGGTGCGAACGTTGATTGAAAGTGGTGTGAAGCGGGCATTCACGCTGCCCGGACTTGGGGTGACCTGGTCCTTGCCAGCCTTCTATGATGCAAAAGACGATTTCGATGTCGTGCTGTGTCGCAACGAATGGATCGCTTCTATCATGGCGCAGGCTGCTGGGAGGATCGAGGGCAAGCCGTCGGTTCTTATGGGGCAGGGGCCTTGGATTACTACGATGGGTGGGATTGGCATTCTTGAGGCGCATTTTGCGGGATCGCCGATGGTGGTGTTGACTGAAACTTCTGACTACGATGGCTACGGGCAGATGGGGTGTTATCAAACGATGACCGGTGACTATGGCGGTGCAAATGCGCTGGCTTCGCTAAAGCCGATTACAAAATATGCAACCTATGCTACCAGCCCGGAAGAAGCGGTCTTTGGCACGCAGATGGCGGTCAAGCATGCTTCACTGCCGCGGATGGGCCCAGCAGCGGTGGTCATGAAGACTTCGATTATTCGGCAAGACTTTCCGGAAGATGCCAAACCGCTGGTTTATCCAAGCCCTGGGTATCTTTCCTACACACCTTCGCGGCCCGATCCCGCAGCGGTTGCGCAACTGGCCGGGTTGCTGGACAACGCCAAGCGACCCGTCATCGTGGCTGGAAACGGCGTCGTGGCAGCCAAGGCAGGAGGGGTGCTTCAGACCTTGGCTGAGAAGGCGGGCATCATGGTTGTCACCAGTTATAATGCCAAGGGCGTCATCCCTGAGACCTCACTCATATGTGCAGGGATGATGGGGACCTGGGGCCACCGCACCGCTAATAGGGTGGTGGCACAGGCTGATCTTTTGTTGATGCTGGGGGCATCAATGGCACCGGATTACACACGGTTTAGGGATCCGGAAATGATCCGGCCTGGCGATCAGACATTGGTACAGGTTGATATTGATCCGCGCAATGCTGGCTGGGTCTATCCTGTCGATCAGGCAATCACGGGTGATGTGGCTGACGTGCTCAAAATTCTGGAGGAAATTGGCCTTTCAGAAGAACGGGCCAATGCGCGGACCGAGGCTGGTATGGATATCAAAACTCGCAATGGCTATTTCGATATTCCCAACCTGCCGGCGGCGCAAGGGACAGTGCACCACACGGATGTGGTTCGTGGATTGCAGGAGTTTCTTGGGCCGGACGATATCCTGGCGCTCGATGCAGGGGCGCAGCGAATCTGGGCGACCTTCGGCCTGCGCATGCCCCACGCCGGGCAGTTGCTTGTGCCAGGGGGGACCGGCGTTGTATGTTGGGGGG
>MDTF01016046.1_pt1 | contig 16877 bp, 15 predicted proteins | sample 811191 | NCBI WGS metagenome assembly MDTF01 (sample SAMN05326649, study PRJNA326480) | marine metagenome | isolation source: seawater | place: Southern Ocean | collected 2011 | reverse complement strand
TGGAAGCGCAGTAATGCGTGTAGCTGACCAGTACTAATAGCTCAATTGGCTTGATTTATGCACTGAAAAAATTTTTTAAAGAATCAGTATTTGTATTGACATAATTTTTATCTAGTTAAAAAATATCAAAACATTAGAAGATTAATGAAACTCAAAATCTAAATAATAACTAGAATGATAAAAGATAGATTTGTTACAGATTTAATTGGCTTCGAATGTTATATCGCTTACAAAAAAATTTTAACAAAACATATTAATGATATAAAAAAACCATTTTTTTTGACAATTAAGTCAAAAAAAAAATTAGTTTTTAGATCAAAATCTAAAGCTATTAAAATAAATCTAATTTCAAAACTCGTTTATTTTGAAAGAAATTTCAAAAAAAAACAATTGTTAGATGTTAAATGCCGTAATGCAAAAAAAAATGATATCAAACAGATATCAAATATTGCAAAAGAAAATCATTTAAATTCAAGATTTATACTTGATAAATTAATCCCAGTAAAATTTAAAAAAGAATATAGATCTGAATGGGTAAAAAATTTTTTTAAAAAAACAAGGGGGGACTATCTATTAGTAGCATATAAAAATAATAATATTTTAGGTTTTGTTTTAATCTTAAAAAAAAAACAACAATTTGTTATTGATTTGATTGTTTCTGGTAAAAAACATAGAAAAAAAAAAGTAGCTACCTCATTAATTAATTACATTAATAACAAAATTATGAAAAAAAAAGATAAGATCTTTGCTGGCACACAAAAAGACAATATAGCTGCTATTAAAATGTATAAAAACTTAGGATTTATAAGAAAAAAAAATGAGACATTTTGTTATCACATTCATAGTAGATAGATTATGAATTATTTAAAAATGAATAATTATAATTATAAAAAAGATATTTTAAAAAAAATTAATTCTAAAAAATTGTGCGTCTCCGTAATAGGTTTAGGGTATGTGGGGTTACCATTGTCACTTTTATTATCAAAAAAGAATCGTGTTATAGGAATAGATATTGACAAAAGAAAAATAAATTATTTAAAATCACATAAAAGTTATATTGAGAGAATTGAAAATAAAAAAATTCTTAATTTTAACAAGAAAAATATTTTTTCTAATGATTTTTCTAAAATATTTGAAGCAGATTTCATTATAATTTGTGTTCCCACACCTTTAAAAAAAAATAAGAGTCCAGACTTAAGTTTTATTAAAAATGCTGTATCAAAAATAAAACCAAATCTAAAAAAAGGTCAAACAATTATTTTAGAGAGCACAAGCTATCCAGGAACTACTTATGATTATATTGTAAAGGTATTAAGAAAAAATTTCGTTGTGGGAAAAGAAATTTTTGTTGGTTTTTCTTCTGAAAGAATAGATCCAGGAAGAAATGACAATAAAATTCATAGAATACCAAAAGTTGTGAGTGGTTATTCTAATTTTTGTCTTGAAATTGTAAGTAAATTTTATGAAAAAAATTTTACTAAAATATTTAAGGCAGATTCATTGCTTATTGCTGAATTTTCTAAACTTTTAGAAAATGTTTATAGATCTGTAAATATTTCATTTATCAACGAAATGAAAATGATAGCAGATAAAATGGGCATTGATGTTTTTAAGATCATTGAAGCTGCAAACACAAAACCATATGGTTTTAGAAGATTTTGGCCAGGTCCAGGAATTGGAGGTCATTGCATTCCTATTGATCCATTATTTTTAAATTTTGCAGCAAAAAAATTTGGATATGATAGCAAATTTGTTAAATTATCAGCAGATACAAACTATAAAACAGTGAGGTTTATTGAAAAAAAAGCCACATCCTTTTTAGTAGAAAATAATATTAAATTTCCTTCAGCTAAAATTTTGCTGCTAGGTTTAGCATATAAAAAAAACATAGATGATTATAGAGAATCAGCTTCTTTAGAATTATTTGATCTCTTAAGTAAGAAAAAAATAAAAGATATAAAATTTCATGATCCTCATTTTAAAGAAAATAATGTTCCAAAAAAAGTAAACTTACTAAAAAAACTTACGTCAAAAAATTTATCAAAATTCGACCTCGTAATTCTGATAACAGATCACGACAGTTTTGATTATAAGCTTATAAATAAAAGTTCAAAAAAAAATAATAGATTGCAGGGGAAGATTCTCCATATCTGATAAAGTCATTAGGGGTTAATTTGCTTTGTATTATTCAAGCTAGATCGAATTCTAAAAGGTTTAAGAATAAAGTTCTTCATTTAATTTATGGTATCCCAATAATACAACATGTTGTAAATAGAATTAAAAAATCAAAAAAGACAACAAAGTTAATTGTTTCATCATCATTAAATAAAAGTGATGATAATTTAATTTCTTATTTAAAAAAAAATAGAGTAAAATTTTTTAGAGGGGACTTAGAAAATGTAGCAATGAGACTTTATGAAACTGCGAAGAAAAATAAAGCAAAATTTTTTGTTAGAATAAGTGGGGATAGTCCCTTGATAGATCCAAAATTAATAGATAAAGCTATTAGAATTTCACAAAAAGAAAAAAAATGTGACATTATAACAAATGTTTTCCCTAGAACATTTCCAAAAGGGCAATCTGTAGAAGTTATAAGGACATCAATAATAAAAAAATATTCTAAAAATTTTTCTAAACTTGATAGAGAGCATGTTAGTAAGTATTTTTATGATAATTCAAATAAATTTATAATAAAAAACTTTACATTTAATGGTAAAAATAAAATAATAAAACTATCAGTCGATACAAAAAAAGATTTAAAAGATATATTAAAAAAGTTTAATAATAAAAAGTTTAAAAACTACTCAATTTAATTATGAAAATTGTAGCTGCAGTAATAGGCATGGGAATTGGTGAAAAACATTTAGAAGCAATAGATGGGTTTATTGGATCAAAAGTCAAAATAATTTGTGAAAAAAATAAAAAAAAAATTAAAATCTTAAAAAAAAAATATCCTAATAAAATAATTACTTCTAACGAAGAAGATATTTTTATGGATAAACAGATAAATTTAGTGTCTTTAGCAAGCTATGACGATTATCACTATAGCCAAATCCTAAAATGTTTTAAATATAACAAAAATATAATTGTAGAAAAACCCATGTGCTTAAATCCTGATCAATTAAAAAATATACATAAATTGACAAAAAAAAATAAAATAAGAATGACATCAAACTTAGTTTTGAGAGTAAATTCATTATTTAAGGATTTTAAAAATAAAATTGATAACAATAAAATATATTACATCGAAGGTGATTATATCTGGGGAAGAAAAAAAAAATTATATGGTTGGAGATCCAAAACTAAACAATATTCATTAACTTTAGGTGCAGGAGTTCACATTATAGATCTCGTAAATTGGTTAACAGGCTTAAAGCCTAAAACAGTTTATGCTTTGGGAAATAAAAAAGCTACCAAGGGAACCTCCTTTAAAAAAAATAGTATGATAGCAATGATGTTTGAGTATCCAAAAAATATTATAGTTAAAATAACCGCTAATGGAGGGGCTATTTTTAATCATTTTCATGAACTTAAAATATTTTCTGATAATCAAACATTAGTAAACTCACGTTTGGGACCGTTCATGATTAAAAATGACAAGCTTTGTAAAATACATGCATCTTATCCTGATAAGCAAAATAGAAAAAAACTAATTCATAATTTTATTGAAACTTTGACAAAAAAAAATATAAAACCGATTATATCTATAAAAGAACAAATTGATTTAATGACAGTTTGTTTTGCTGTAGATAAGTCTGTTGCATTAAAAAAAAAAATTAAGATTAATTACCTTTAGTCCTATGAAAGAGATTAAATTTTCAATTCCTAACATTTCCAAACAAGATATTAATTTAGTTGGCAAAATTATTAAAAGTGGGTGGTTGACACATGGAAAGTACACAACCCTTTTTGAAGAAGAGGTAAAAAAATTTACAAAGGCGAAGTTTGCAATCTCAGTATCAAGCTGTACTGCAGGATTGCATATATCTTGTTTGGCATCTGGCTTTAAAAAAGGAGATGAGGTAATTGTACCAGCACAAACACATACAGCTACCGCTCATGCAGTAGAGTACACAGGTGCAAAAACAGTTTTTGCTGATGTAGATTATCCATCAGGAAATATAAGCCTAAAAGAAATTAAAAAAAAAATAACTAAAAAAACTAAGGGTGTAATTTTAGTTCATATGGCTGGTTATCCTTGTGAAATGGAAAAAATTACAAGGTTTTGTAAGAAAAGAAAACTTATAGTTTTAGAGGATTGCGCTCATGCTTTAGGAACATATTTTAAAGGTGTTCATGCAGGTAACTTTGGAATATCAGGAAGCTTTTCTTTTTATCCCACTAAACAAATTACCACTGGTGAAGGTGGAATAGTTATTACAAATAATGAAAATTTTTATAAAAAAATAAAGAAATTAAAGGCATTTGGAATAGACAAGGATATTAAAGATAGAAAACAACAAGGTGATTATGATGTAAAATCACTTGGATTTAACTATAGAATGACTGACTTTCAAGCTGCACTTGGGTACCGTCAAATTATCAATTATCATAAAAACTTAAAATTGAGACATTTAATAGCTAAAAGGTATATACAAAACTTTTCTAAAATAGATAAAATCGAATATATGCCCCATTCTAATAATAGTTCTTTTTTTGTGTTTCAGATTTTTTGTAAAAATAGAGATACGATACTAAAAAATTTAAAAAAAAATAAAATTGGAGTAAGCGTACATTATACTAACCCACTTCCAAAAATGTCGTATTATAAAAAAAAATATAAATTAAACATAAAAAACTTTAAAAATGCTGAAAAATATGGGAGACTAAATATATCACTACCAGTTTATCCGAAACTAAAAAAACAAGAAGTGGATAAAATTTGTGAAACAATTATTAAATTAGTTTAGTATGAAAAATAAAAAAATTCTTTTAGTTGGTGGGTGTGGTTTTATAGGTCATAATTTAGCAATCCATTTGAAAAAGATGGGAGCAGATCCTGTAATTATTGATAGCTTATCAGTCAATAACATTCTTTCATTTGCAGATGATGATATAAAAAATAAAAGATTATATTCTTCAATACTTAATAATCGTATTGAACTATTGAATAGTAATAAAATAAAACTAATTATACAAGACGCTAGAGACTATCATGCTGTATCTAAAACATATAGTGATATAAATCCAGACATAATAATCCATTTAGCAGCTGTTTCTCATGCAAATAAATCAAACAAAGACCCACATAGCACTTTTGATCATAGCTTCAGAACTTTAGAAAATACGCTTGATTATGCAAAAATTAATAAAACTCATACAATTTATATGTCATCAAGTATGGTTTATGGAAACTTTGACTCGGAAGATGTCAAAGAAGAAAGAATGTGTAAACCAATTGGGATTTATGGCACATTAAAATATTCTGGTGAACTTTTAGTTAAAGCTTACAACCATGTTTTTGACTTACCTTATACAATTATAAGACCATCGGCTCTTTATGGAGAAAGATGTGTAAGTAGAAGAGTGGGTCAAATATTTATTGAGAATGCAATTCAAAACATTGATATTACAATTAATGGAAATGGGGAAGAAAAATTAGATTTTACTTATATTGAGGATTTAATTAATGGTATTGGTTTGTGTTGTAGTAACAAAAACGCAATTAATCAGACATTTAACTTAACATATGGCAAGTCGAAAAAAATTAATGAACTTATAGAGGTGTTAAAAAATGAATTTCCAAATATTAAATTTTTTTATAAAGAAAAAGAAAAATTTATGCCAGAAAGAGGAACATTAGATGTTTCAAAAGCAAAAAAATTGATTGGATATAACCCAATAAATCCAATTGAAACAGGATATATAAAATATATTTCGTGGTATAAAAAATTTTGGGATAATTTAAAAAGGGATTAAATTTAATCTCATGAAATCAAAAAAATTTTATTTAAATAAAAATAAAGTTTTGATAATTGCTGAAATAGGTAATAATCACGAAGGATCTTTTAAATTAGCAAAAAAATTAATTGAGAAAGCTGCAAAAGCAGGTGTTGATGCTGTTAAATTTCAAACATTTAAAACAGATAAATTTATAAATGATATAGATCAATTAAGATACAAACGTTACAAAAAATTTGAATTATCAAAAGAAGATTTTTATAAACTTTCTAAATTTGCTAAAAGTAAAAAATTAATTTTTATATCAACACCATTAGACATTCAAAGTGCAATTTATCTGAATAAATGTGTTGATTATTTTAAAATTTCATCAGGGGACAATAATTATTTTCAGTTAATTGAAAAAGTTTTAAGTTTTAAAAAGCCCGTTATTATATCTACAGGATTACTTGATAATTCTGGAATTGTAGATCTACTTAAATTAATAAAAAAAAGAAACTTTCCAATGAAAAAAGTATTTTTTTTACATTGTGTTTCTGATTATCCAGTCGTAGATAAAGAAGCTAATTTAATTTCAATTAAATATTTAAAAGATAAATTTAAAATGAATATTGGATATTCTGACCATACACTTGGAATAGAGGCATCTATTATGGCGGTAGCGTATGGAGCTAAAATTATAGAAAAACATTTCACAATAGATAAAAATTATTCAAATTTTAGAGATCACAAATTATCAGCAGATCCCAAGGAAATGTTAAAATTAGTAGAATCAGTTAGGAGATCTACAATTATGGGTGGCACATATGCAAAGAAAATTTCCAAAAATGAAAAAAAAAACTTAAAGTCAATGAGACGTTCATTATATGCCAAAGTTCAAATTAATAAGGGTGAAAGAATAACAATGGACAAAATTAAATTTGTGAGACCATTTAATTCTCATTCAATAATCAAAATAGAAAATATTTTAAATAAAAAAACAAAAATTTTAATAAAAAAAAGTCAACCCATTTATACTAAAAGTGTTTAATTAAAAAAGAATATCTTTAAATGTTTAAAATTATTAAAAATTGTCCACTTTGTGGATCGATAAAGAAATCTAAAGTAATCAAAAATCATAGAAATATTTATTCACACTTCATTTCAAAAATTTTGAATTTAAAGGAAGATCATATTTTAAGATATATGCAAAATTACAAATGTGAAAAATGTGAACTTATTTATAAAAAAAAATGGCTATATCCAAAATCAATTAAAAAAATTTACAGTGACTATCAGCCAACTCATCCTGGTGGATTAAATTCTCTTAAAAAAAACTTTGGAAAAAAAAAATTTATTGAATTAATAAAAAAATATAGACATTTTCATAGTAAAAAAAAATACGAATTTTCTGATAGAGCAACAAGAGAGATAATAAAAATTTTAGACTCCACAAATAATAATAAAAATGATTTTATAAAACTAAAAAAAAAATTTATCCAAAAACTAGTTAGTAATGATCAGGAATACATAAAATGTAATTATTTAATATTATCTAACTTTATAGACAAACCAAAAATATATTCTCAGTTTTCAGGCTTTAGAAGTAATGAAATTTCAAATTATTTAAACAAAACCATAAATTTAAAAAATATAAACTCATATGCTGAAGTTGGCTGTCCTCTGTGGGGTAATTACGATTATTTTAAAAAACCGTGGATAAAACAATATTTTATAAATACTGATGAAATTAATTTTTGGAAAACACAAAAAAAAATTGGAGAAAATTGTTTAAAATATTTATCAAGAAAAGTTAAAGTACTAAATAAGACAAAGTCAAAGCAAATTGATTTTATAGGTATCTATAGTTTTCTGGATCACCTTGAAAAACCATTAAAATTTTTTAACAAAGAATTTAAAAATGTAAAATTTTATGGAATAATATGTGAAGACATTAATTTAAGTAAAAAAACTGATTGTCAGCATTTTTCGTCCTGGAACTATAATTCATTAATGTTCCTTTCAAAAAAAATTGGTTTTTCTATTTGCAATAAACCAATTAGGTTAGGTAATTCAATTTTTAAATTTTATATTCTCAAAAAGAGTTTTTAATTTTCTTAAAAAAATATGCAAAATATGAATCTTTTTTGTAAAGTAATGAATAATATTGCACATTGCATAATTATTATAAAATATTGTATTTATATTTAATCTTTTTTTAAAGATTTTTGTAGTTTTTTTTTTCTGACCAATTATTAAGAAACTTTTATCAAAATAAAAACGAGATTCTAATATTTCAATTTTATTCTTTGAAAGATGGTATTTTATTGCATTTTTTGTTGGTAAAGAATTAAAACCATCAGAAAAGTTTATAGATGAGTATTTTTTTGGATAATAATCATAAAATTTATCTCTCCAAATAAAGTAACCATTGTTTTCCAATTTATTCATTAGTTTTTTTAATGAAACAGAAAAACCATCCACGTATTCAAAAGTATTTCTTGTAAATATTACATCATAATAAAGTCCACTCTTATCTAAAAAGTTATCATCTATAATTTCTAAATTTTTATTTATAGCTTTATTTTTTAAAAATAGATTTGGTTCCATACCCTGTACTTTTTTGAAATATTTTTCAGATATTTTTAGAAAACTTCCATCCGCACAACCAAAATCAAAAAAAGTTAAATCTGATAAGCTAGAATATTTTTTTAATTTTTTCAAAAGCGATATAAATTCAGATTTACCCTTATCTTGAACTTCATCAAAATCATTAAATTGAATTTCTTTAGTTTCGTTTATTCTTTTACTATTACTTAATTGATATATCAGATCACACTTTTCACAAATCTTCCATTCATATTCATTAGATGAAAAAATTATTTTTTGATTATGATCAACACAACAAGTTAAGGAATTCTGATTTTTCATTAGAAAATAAAAGATTTTTTATTTTGAAAATTATTCTGCTTTAGTTTCAATCTCTTTCATTTTTTTTTTTTTTTAATAATTTATGAAAGAATGTTTTAAATTTAGACCAATAAAAAGATATAGTAGCTATTGAGGCAGCAAAAAATGCTAGAATTGCTTGTATTATTATACTACCTGATCCAGGATCAAGGTAGGCGTAAGCATTACTATTCAAAAAAAAAAATATTGCTATTGTGTTGAGAATGAATTTTTTCACTATAGTATTCTTATAATTTTTCACAATATATATCAATATAAATAAATAGCTTTAATAATTATTTATTTATATTTATGGTAATTGTGAATAAATAATAAAAAACCTAAATGTTTAAATCAAAAAAATTTAACTATCTAATATTATCTTTCATTATTTTTTCATTACCAATTGTTGAGTTTTTAAAAGATAATTTTGATGAAATAGATATTGTACTTGGAAAAAGTTTTTTCCTACTAATTTTCTTTATTTTTCTATTTCTTTTAACAATAACTTTTTTATTAAAATTTTTTTTAAAAAAAAAAGATTTTTATGATTCGCTCTTAATCTCTGTAGTAGGATTTTGGTTACTTTTTAAACATAGCTCAGTAAATCAATTTCTAATTACAATAATTATAAACAATCCTTATGTTGAAGTCTTAACTGCAGAAATAAGTTTAATAATAATATCTGTATTCTTTTTAATATTTTTGATTATTTTTTTACAAAATAATATTTTGTTTAAAAATTTTTTATTTATTTTTTTTTTATTTAAATTTTTTTTTTATACTAGTTCAGCTAAATTTTATTAAATCAGATTTAGCAAGCAAAGCTATTCAGTCAAACAGCAAAATTTTATTTACTGATTTAATTAATAATAAAAAACCAAATATATATTTTTTTATTTTAGACGCAATGCAACCAATTAAAGATTTTGAGCAATATTATAATATCGATTTAACTAATTTTTTAATTCAAATGGAAAATAAAAACTATGTTTATATAGATGATACTTTAAACTTTTATGGTAACACTAAATATGGATTATCTGCATTTTTTAATTTGGATAAAATTACCTCAGATGATGGTAGATTAAAAATTAAATCGTCATCCTTCTTTCCTCTTGTGTTGAAAAAAAATAAAAGTTCAAACTTATTAAACAACTTGAATAATTTAGGTTATGATTTTAAATGGGCTGGGAATTATTTTGCTTATTGTCCGAAATTTAATTTACAATATTGTTTGAATTCAAATAAGAATACTGTCGATCTTTATGTTAATCTAAGTTTTTTTGCAAAATCACCACTTGTTCAACTGACTCAGAAGTTTGGTGAATTATTAAATTTTGATTTTAGAAATTATATATTTTCAGATTCATTTGGTGGAGGAGGTCTTTTTAAGTTACATGATGGAATGGGAAGATTAACCCAATATTTAAGCCAATCAAAAAATATTGATAAACCTACATTTTATTTTATTCACAATATGTCACCACATCATCCTTATCTAACTTCATCTGACTGCTCTTATAAAAATTATTTAGGAAAAGAAAATTATGAAGGTTATAAAGCGGCTTATTTGTGTACTTTAAAAAAAATTTCTGAAACTGTAAAATTTTTAGAAAAAAATGACCCAGACTCTTTTATAATATTCCAAAGTGATCATAGTTGGGAAATGTCTAAAACACCTTTAATAAAAAAAAGAATATTTAATTTATTTAAAGTTAATGATGAGTGTAAATATAGTTTAGATCAAAACTTAAATAATGTTAACATTTTAAGATTAATCTTATCCTGTATTACAGGAAATAAACCTGAGTATATTGAAGGTTAGAATTAGAGACTAGAAAATTAATAAAAAAAAACTTTTTGAATCAGTATATTTTGAATATACCTATCGCTCATAATACAGATTCGATTGTATGTAATTCATCTTCCTATTAGAAACTTTTTTATTTTTCAATTAATACGTCACCTAACATTAGAGCATCTAAACCAGAATTAAAAAAAGTGTTAACCGCATCATCTGGAGAATAAACTATTGGCTCACCATTAATGTTGAATGAAGTATTTAATAAAATTGGAAAACCTGAAATTTTCTCAAACTCTTTAAGTATTTTATAAAAATCTGGGTTTGTAAACTTATTAACAGTTTGGACTCTTGCAGAATTATCTAAATGAACTATTCCTGGCAGCTTTTCAATATATTCTTTTTTAACTTTAAAAACTCTTTCCATATAATTATTTTGTTTACAGCCATCAGTGTGAAAATATTTTTCAAAATCTTCTTCAGTAACCGATGGCGCAAATGGTCGGTATTTTTCTCTAAATTTTATGGATATATTTATTAAGTCTTTAGTTTTCTTATTTGTTGGGTTGCCAAATATACTTCTACAACCTAATGCTCGATCACCAAATTCAATTTTTCCATTAAAAAAACCAATTATTTTATTTTCAAAAGATTTAGTTGCTATATATTTGTGATAATTTTTTATAATTTTAAAATTAATTTTTCTTTTTTGTATTGATTTCAATATATCTTTCTTCGGAAATTTTATTCCTATGAAAGGTGAATTATCTATTTTATTTCTCTTTTCTTTTAAAATGTCATGATGTAAATATAATGCACTTCCTATAGAGTTTCCTGTATCAGATGGTGCGTAAGGAACATATAAATTATTAAAATCACTTTTTTTGATTATTTTTCCATTAAAAACTGTATTTAAAAAAAAACCACCGCTTACTACTAAATTTTTATTTTTTGTTAATTTATAAAGATGTTTTAATAAATGTAGTCCTATTTCTTCAGAACATATTTGAAGAGCTTTTGCAATTTTAATTTGCTTTTTAGATGGTTTAGCATTGTAATTGACCTCATCTATATTAAATAATTCTAGCATTTCTTGAGTATAATGAGAATTGTTATTACCTAAGTTAGAATATTCAAAATATTTAGCTACAAGTTCAAATTTTCCATTATCTGAAAGAGCATAGCATTTTCTTATTTTCTTAATTTCATCCTTGCAATCGTAAGCATACGAAGACATGGCCATTACTTTCCATTCGTCACTATCACTTCTATAACCTAATAGTTCTGTAAAAGTTGCATATAGTTTTCCTAAAGAATTAGGTAAATTATGTGACTCAATTTTATTTATTTTATTATTTTCTCCCAAGTTAAATGTTGTTGACTCATGCTCTCCTCTAAAATCACAAGTTAAGATAGAAGCAGATTTAAAGTTAGATAAATAAAACCCATTTGCAGCATGTGATAAATGGTGATTTACATGATATATTCTGGGAAATTTTTTTTCACCATGTGATATTTGGGTGTATGAGCCTAAATTTCTGTCAGACTTTAAATTGAGAAGATTGTCACTAACTGTATAAAAATTATGTTCTCTTAAAGACCTGAATGATGAGATTAATGGATTGTATCTTACCATATGTTTGGATGGATCCCATCCAACGGTAACAAAATCTATATTAGATAGGGTTATTTTTTCCTCTTGAAAGATCTTTTTTATACTTAAAATTGGAAATTTTTTGGTAAATTTTTCTCTATTCAATCTTTCTTCTTGTAATGCAATTTTGACATTGCCATTTTTAAGCAAACACGCTGATGAATTAAACTCTCCATAATTCAGTCCTAATATATATTTATCTTTCATCTAAATAATTTTCTTATAAGCTTTTTTTTTGAATTTGATATAACTTCGGAACATATCTTGTGATATTTCAGCTTTCCATCTAATTTTAGTTTTTAGTTTTATCATTTATCCTGTAAGTCGCTTAAAAGTAGAATGTTTTATTTTTCCTTTTAAAGGAAATTTTCTTTTTTGAAGGCTTAAATTTATTTTTTTAAATACTTCATCTACTTCATTTAGATATTTATTGATAATTCTATCGTTATAGGCATATGTAGTTGCTACTTGAGAGCCTGCTAAAAAACCTTTTTTTAGCATTTCTTGGGTAAAAAATGTAAGAATTTCAGGATTATTTTGATAGTCAAAATTTAAGCAAGGTATAGAATTTTGTCCAGTAATCAAAATTTTAATTTCATTTTTTTTTGCAAGCTTCTCCCATCCGTTTTTAATTTTTTCACCATACTTTGCTATTAGTGTATTAATTTTAAATTTTTTTAATTTCTTAAGAGTAGAATTTGCAGCGATAAACCCCAATCTATCTGTCCACATTGTTGAACTAATAAATGTCTCTTGTGCAACCTGCATTATATTTTTTCTTCCAATTATTGCTGAAATTGGATAACCATTTCCTAAAGATTTTCCAAAAATTGCAATATCTGGTTTTATTTTAAACTTTAAATGTAATCCCCCATAAATATCTTTGAAACCTGAAGTAATCTCATCAAAAATTAATAAAGCTTTATTTTTTTTTGCTATTAATGCTACTTTTTTTAAAAAGTTTTTTTGAGGTTTTACACCTCTCATTGGTTCCATTATAATTATACCAATGTTATTATTTTTATTTTTAAAAATATTTTTTATAGATTCAATATCATTATATATAAAAGGTTTAATAGTATTTTTAAAGGAATCTGAAACACCTTTTGCCTTTAATCCAGGAAGCAATTGATTATCTAAATTTTTTGAGTTACCCATATTTGCTGCTAGATACCAATCATGCCACCCGTGATAACCACAAAATGCTATGTTTTTTTTATTTGTGAACGCTCTAGCAATTCTAATTGCAACCATGCACGCTTCTCCACCAGACTTACAAAACTTTGCCATTCCAGACCATTTGTGAATACTTAGTAATTCTTTAGCTAAACTCACTTCCTCTGCAGCATTAAGGGTACACATTGATCCGTTTTTGATTCCTTCATTTAATGATTTATTAACATCTTTATCAGAATATCCTAAAACACAAGAGGTTACGCCCATGCCAGCAAAATCATAATACATCTTGTTGTTTAAATCCCAAACCTTACAACCTTTAGCTTTTTTATAATAAGTTGGCCAAAAACCTGGAAGAAAAATCTCACTTCTTTTAGATAAAAGTTGATTTCCACCTGGTATAATTTTTTTTGCTTCTTTTAAAAGTTGTTGCCCTTTATTCATATTTTTGAATTTTTCATATAAAATTGTGCTAATTTAAAATCATCAATATCATCAATTTCTAGAGATTTCCATTTTTCCGTTAAAAATGCTTGTGTTTTTTTGTGATACCAAGTTTTCTCTTTTAACAGAGTTGAAATTTTTGAAATATAAATTGAACCTTCTAAATAAAAAAGTGGACTGATATCTTGTCTTCTTACATAAAGTTTTTTCGGTTTAAGATAGGGCTTCAAAATATTTTCTTTACTAATTGAATATAAAAAAATAGGATGTTGATCTACGACTTTTGTTAAACTTACCAATGTCTCAATATTTCTTTTCTTGATTTTATTAATACAAAAATCCACATCCTTTGGGTTTCTTAAAGGTGAGGTTGGCTCAAGCATCAAAATAAAATCAAAATAAATATTTTTATTTTTGTAAAATTCAATTGCATGCTTTAAAACACTAAATGAGCTCGATTTATCAGCTGCAAATTTTTTTGGACGAATAAATGGTACACTTGCACCATATTTTTTTGCTATTTTTGATATTTTTAACGAGTCAGTACTAACAATTATTTTGTCAATCAGCTTGCATTTTTTTGCTGCTAATATTGACCATGCAATTAACGGTTTTTTATTTAGTATTTTGATGTTCTTATCTTTTAAACCTTTACTACCTTCTCTTGCTGGAATTACACATAATACTTTTTTTTTCATCTAAAATTTTTCTATATTGCTGTCCATCCACCATCAACTACGAGCAGAGTTCCAGTGATATAAGATGATGCATCGCAAGATAAAAAAACAACAGCTGAAGCTATTTCATCTGTACGTGCAAACCTTTTAAGAGGAACTTTTTTAAGATAATTTCTTTCAAACAATTTTTGAACTTTCAATTTTTTCTTATCTTCGTTATTAATTACTCCTCCAGGACAAATTGCATTAGCTCTTATGTTAAATCTTCCATAGTAACTACTCATTTGTTTTGTAAAGTTATTTATTCCACCTTTTATAACAGAATAGCTTAGATTATCTTTCATATCGGTTCCTTTATAAATTTCCAAGTCTTGACCTACGAGTCCATAAATTGAACTTAAGTTTATTATGCTTCCTTTAATTTTATTTTTCACCATATTTTCAGCCATAATTTTTGAACACCAAATATAAGAATTTAGATGAATTTTTAAATTTTTCTCAAAACTTTTTAAACTAATTTTTTGAAATGAGTTTTTTTTCCAATCTTTTGTTCTTGGATAGCTTGCATTAATAAAAATATCAGCCATCCCATATTTTTTTATAATCTTTTTAAATGATTTTTCTAATTTAGAGACATTACTCAAGTCAATATATTCGTTTTGAATATTTTTGTTATTATAATTTATGTTTGAAAAAATATCTAGGATAACAACTTTACAATTCATAGAGCTAAGTGCATGAACTATTTCACTACCTATATATCCTGATCCACCAGCAACAAAAGCTAATTTATTCTTCAAATCAAATTTTTTTTTATAGTCTTTAATCATTATCAATTTTTTTTAAAACATTATTTAAGTTAGCACATATATTTTTTATTTCTTTATCACCTAAATTTACAGAAGAGGGTAAAGCAATTATTGATTTTGAAAGTTTAATTGAATTTTGTAAATCATTTTTTTTAGAGTAATATTTTTGGTATGGTTCCATTAGATGTACAGGATAAAAACAATTTCTTGCTTCAATCCCATTTTTTAATAGAAGATCAATTACTCTATCTCTTTTATGAGAAACTTTATCTTTAAGCTTTATATAATATAGCCAGTAAGAGCTTTTAGTATTAGAAAAATTTTTAGAAAAGAAAATTTTTTCACATTTATTTAAATAAAAACGGTATTTTTTAGCAATTTTTTTTTTTTGATTTATAAAAAAGCTTAATCTCTCCATTTGTGCTAAGCCTACTGCAGCCTGCATATTTGTCATTCTATAATTGAAACCTATATAATTGTGCCAGTATCTTTTTTTTGGACTCATGCCATGGTCTCTAAGTTTTTTTGCTAGTTCGAAGGGTTTTTTATTCTTAAAACAGATCATTCCACCCTCCCCAGTTGTTATTGTTTTATTTCCAAAAAAGCTGAAAGTTGATGCATCACCAAAAACTCCAACATGTTTATTTTTTTTGAGATAGGTACCCATCGCTTCAGCACAATCTTCAATTAAAAGTAACTTATGTTTTTTTGTGATTTTTTTTATTTTATCGATATTACATCCATGACCATACAAATAAACAATTACTATTGCTTTTGTTTTTTTGGTTATAGCTTTTTCAATTTTTTCTGGGTCTATACACAAATTAGTTTCATCAATATCTACTAATACAGGTTTTGCTCCTAAATATAATGCAGCATTTACTGGAGCTATGAAAGTCAGATTTGGAAGAATTACCTCATCATCTTTTTTTATTCCCAAACTTGATAAAGCCAAATGAAGAGCTGTTGTCCCACTTGTTACAGATAAAGTATACTTAGACTTAATAAATTTAGAAAAAGATTTTTCAAACAACTTAACATATTTACCACCTGAAGATATCCACCCAGATTTTATACAATCACTTAAATATATAGCTTCATTCCCTAAAAATTGTGGTTCAGATACTTGAACTTTGTTTAATTTAAAATTAACAGCATAATCTAGAAGTTTTTTTTGATTATTTACTAATGGTAGATGGGTAAGATTTGATCCCATTTTTTTTTGAATTGCTTCAAAAGAAGAATTTATATTTAAGTACTTTGCTTTTTTGTTAAAAATAATTTTAGATATGTTGGTTTTTAGGGTAAATTTATTTAACAAAGCTCTTCTGATGTCACCATCAGTTATTACATTTAAAAATTTCTGCTTGTTAACAACAAATGCAATTCTTTGCCCACCTTTTTCAATAATACTAATTGCTTGTCTCAAAGAATAATTTTTTTCAATAATTAAATCTTTTAATGGAGGTAATTTAGTTAAATTC
>MDTF01009157.1_pt1 | contig 16882 bp, 18 predicted proteins | sample 811191 | NCBI WGS metagenome assembly MDTF01 (sample SAMN05326649, study PRJNA326480) | marine metagenome | isolation source: seawater | place: Southern Ocean | collected 2011 | reverse complement strand
GGGAATGGCAACTAAAATAACCCCTCAAGGCCAAGATTATTCATCGGTTATGTTTTATGATTCGTATGATACTTTGGCAAATGCCATGAGACATCTTGCAGGCGAAAGCGTAATGAAAGGATTACCTTTTGATAAAATTGAAAAAGCAATATGGGAAATGAGACCTTTAATGAAGGTAATTTCTGGCACAAGTCCAAAAAAATAGAAAAAATTATACATAACCCCCCAAAATGATCGAGTTTAAAGACACAAATCATTGTATATCCTGTACTTCAAAAAGAAAAAAGTTTGTCTTTAAATATTCTGGATTTAAATCAATAGTATTTAAGTGTTTTAAGTGTGTCGATTGTGATTTACTTTATTCTTCACCACAGCCTATTATAAATATTGATTCGCTAAATGAAATTTACAATGGTGAATACTATAAAAACTATTTTGGTAGAGACAATGATTACACAGTTGAAAAATCAACAACAAATGAAATAATCAATCAACGGCTATCGAAAGAATTTAAGTATTTCAGCAGCTTTTTAGATCAGCTAGATGACAATAAAAAAGTATTAGATATTGGTTGTGGTGATGGAAGATTTTTGGAGCTTTTTGAAAAACTAGATTGGAATTGTTTTGGTATAGAACCTTCTAAGTTTGTTGCTAAAATAGCTTCAAAACGAAAAATTACTATTCTCCAAAAAAGTGTTTTGGAATTAAGTGAAAGCAATAAATTCGATTTCATATTTTTGGACAATGTAATTGAACATCTTGATTATCCAGCAAAATATTTAGAGAAAATTTATAAACTATTAAATCCTTCAAGCGTTTTTGTTTTAAAAACACCTAATTCAGATGGTTTAGTTGAACGTACCGAAACCTTTATTTTGTCTTTACTTTCAGAGAAATTTATAGATTGTTTGATGAAAATATTATACGAAAAACTAAATATAGGTAGCGGAAAAATTCATAGATATGGTAACTTACATCCACCTGTTCATCTATCTATTTTTAACAAAGAAAGTATAACCAAAGCTCTAATAAAAGCAGGTTTTAATGAGAACGATCTTACTGTAGTTAGTGGATCAGAGTATTATCATCAATGGCGTGTAAAACGTCCTTCAAAAAAAGGGTTTTTTAACAAAATTTTAAAATTTATGAAAATTGCTGGAGATTTTATCAAAAAAGGGGAAATGTTAGTTGTTGTTGCAAAAAAATCATCTACTATTGATAAAAAAAAGAGGGGCTTAGTGTAATTATTCTAAGTTGTAAATTAAGAATTCTTTGATGAATTAATTTAATTTTACTTTTTTACAAACTAAAAAAAACGATATGGTAATCAGTAGGATTTTTTAAAAAACCTTACTATATTCACTAATTACACTTCTATATTAAAATAAAAAATGATTAAGAATAAGGATATAATTATCGTTGGCTATCAATCTTGGGATATTAGCATTGGTAGTAATTGTAAAAATATTGCTTATCAGTTTGCAAAGCACAATAGAGTTCTTTATGTAAATTTACCGATTGACCGAAGGGGGCTTATCAGCAAAAAAAAACATGATACCTTACAACTGAAACGTATTGCTGTTTTAAATGGAGAATCTGAATCCTTAGAAGTTATCTCAGACCAATTTTGGTCTTTTTATCCTAAAACAGTATATGAGTCAATCAATTGGATAAAAATTAGTATGTTCTATGATTTTTTTAACTGTATCAACGCAAAGCGCATAAGCAAGGAAATAAAACGAGCAATCGAGCAATTAAATTTCAAAGATTATATCTTATTTAATGATAGTGATATGTTTCGAGGGGTCTATTTCAAAGATCTCTTGGCACCAGCATTTAACATCTATTACATTAGAGATAATTTAATTAGTCAGCCATATTTTAAAAGGCATGGGGCTAAAACAGAAATAAAAACAATCAAAAGTGCCGATATAGTTGTTACTAATTCACCCTATTTAAAAGATTATGCACTCCCACATAATAAAAACACATTTTATGTTGGGCAGGGTTGTGATTTAAGCCAGTATAAAAATAGCAACACAAAATTACAGAAAGATGTAACAGAAATTAAAGGATTAAAAATTGGTTATATTGGCTATTTAACCCAAATGCGACTTGATATTTCCTTATTGATTGAAATAGCCCAATTAAGACCAAAGTGGCAACTTATTTTAGTAGGTCATGAAGACTCATTTTTTAAAAATAGTGAACTTCATAATCTTAACAATGTTCACTTTTTAGGGCAAAAGAATACAGAAGAACTACCCGCATATATTAATAGTTTTGATGTATGTATAAATCCACAATTGTTAAATGATATGACGATTGGGAATTATCCAAGAAAAATTGATGAATACCTTGCTATTGGCAAACCTGTTGTGGCAACAAAGACTCCTACAATGGCCATTTTTGAATCTGTTGTTAGTTTAGGAACTAATACTAATGAATATATTTCTTTAATTGAAAAATTAATTAGAGAAGATAACTTAAAAAAGCAAAATGAACGCATTGCCTTTGCTCAAAGTCATTCTTGGGAAAATAACGTTAAAGAGATTGCTAAGGCATATTATCTTATAACATCTAATAAATAAAATTTTGGTTTATTTTATTCTAACCAATGACTTAGGTCACGACCAATAAGCTTTGAGAATTTTAAGATTTCATCTCCGTAAATTTCATCGTTAAGCCTTTTTTTAATTTCGGGGGATAAATAAACACGTTTTAAATTTTTGTTTCTTAATTTATAAACAAATTTTAAAAGTGTTTTATTTTGTCTACACCAATTAACAAAAGACGGAAAAAAATTTTCAATACTTTTTCGAATTACGCTTTGTTCACCAATAAATTTATCTTGAAATTTATTTTTTATTTCTCCACCTACATTCAATTTCATTGAATAATCAGGAGTGAAATCGTTGTCAATTTCTAAAAAATCAAAAACCTCTTTCATAAAAGTTGTTGAATTATCTCTAAAGTCATCATATAACATGATTTTGATTTTAGAATGATCAAAATTGTCAAAGTAATACTTCATATGGCTATAATAAAATCCTTCTTGAATAAGATCATTTTTTTGCCACCAAAGATTGCCTTTAGTAAAACAATCTGTAAAATGTAGTGTTGGTGAAAGGTTTTGACGAAGTAAATGTTGATGTCTTGAAAAAAGTCGTTCTGATGGATTTCTAAAAATACCTAAGAGCTTAGTTTCGGGCACGTATTTTTTTATGTTATCTGCAGCTTTAGTTTTATATTGATACATATTGGAGCAATCTCCAATAATTTTTTCATTTTTTACATCCTTAAAAAGCAGTTTATAATCTTTAAGGTTGGTTATAGACTGTGGATAATGATAAAAGCCATGGGGATCTTCGCTATCATATCCTGTAATTTTAGTCTCGCCTTCCAGAGCAAAAAAATTTGGTTCCTTCACTGGAGACATAAAAACATCATGATGTTGATTAATTAAATAATTAATAGTAGTTGTCCCACTTTTTCCTGCGCCGAGAATTATAAAATTTGGTAAATTCATTTTTTAGTATGTAAGAAATCTGTTTTTTAACTTTTTAGTTCAAATAAATTAAGTGGACTTAATAATGTAATTGGCATTTTATATAAAATATACATTGTGCTAGTCTTTAGTGTTAAAATACGTTCAGAGAAGGGTAAATGTCCTCTAACTTCAAAGGAAATAGATTCAAGCATAATTTATACAATGATATTTATTTGTTAAATTTTAATAAATAATAAATGCCTCTGTAAAAAAATCGTGTATTAGAGATTGCAGAAGGCAGTAATTGCATCGCTCTCTTTTTATCTAAAAGGGCAATTTGAGGGAAGTAAACAATATTGAGTCTTTTTATAGCTTTACAGTACAAGTCATTTAATTGATAAGCAGCAAGTATTTTTCGCATTTCATCATAAATCAATATTGATTTATTAATTGTGTTATGTTGATGAATTCTATAATAACCTATTTGTTGTTTTAATAGATGTAATTTAAACCCAGCATGACTTATTTTAAGCCACATATAATAATCTTCAATTTTAAGTTTAGGGTCATAGTTACCAACTTTATCCAATACTTCTTTACGAATTAAAGCTAAAGTAGTAGAAAATGGAAAGTCTCTCATAATAACCTCCTTAAATCCGTAAGTTCTTTCTGGCGCTTGTTTTTGCTCTTTTTCTGGCAAAATATTACCAAAACTATCAACCTTAATTGGATTACCAGAACAAACAGCTACATCGGGATTTTCTTCCATATAGTGAACTTGTTGCTCGAGTTTATCTAGGCACCAATAATCATCTGATCCAGTTATACACACATATTCTCCATTTACAAGAGTTAAACAATGGTTAATATTTTTGCAAATTCCTTTGTTGCTTTTATTTACAATGAAAAGGAAATCAAACTTTTTTTGAAGTTCTGTGACCACAATAACACTATCATCTGTAGAACAATCATCAATAACAATAAGTTGAATATTTTCTTGTCCATAAGTTTGATTAAATATAGACGTAATATTTTGAGAAATGTACTGCGAATGGTTATATAAAGGAATGATTACAGAGATTAAGGGTTTTATCATACTGTTATGGGTTTATGTTTTTTAAATAAAAGTTTCCTAAAAAGGACAATCATCATTATTAAATATATTGCATAATTGATGGCATAAGCATAAGTCAACCCTAATATCCCGTAATTATTAAAAAAACAAAGAGATAATATTAAGAAAAGGCTAATGGAAACAACCTCAGTAATTAAAAATTCTTTTGTCATTGCTTTAGCTATCATCATAAAACTTAATAACCAAGACGCTATTTTCAAAACATCACCTATGAGTTGATATAAGAACAAATCTCTAACTGGATTAAACTCTTTTGAAAATAAAATAAGTATAATTAAATCCCTAAAAAGATACATTAAAATAGACAGTACAAAAACAACAGGAAGAAGTAATTTATATCCTTTAAAGATTTCTTTTTTCAGGGTTTGTTTGTCATTAACAGAAGAAAGCTTAGGTAAATAATAAATAGAAAGAGAAAAAGTAATAACGGTAAGATAAATTTCAGAAATTTTCCAAATGGCTTGCCAATGTCCCGCAGCATTAGCAGAAAGGTTTTCTATAACATAATCCCTCAAGTAAATCTGTCTAACATTAAGTAAAATAACTGATACGAAGGTCATTAATGAATATTTAAAAAGACGTTTTAATGTTTCTTTATCGTACCCGCTAAAAAACATTTCCTTTTTAAACCAGCTAGATTTTAAACTGAAATAAATTAAGACAATAAACCCAATAATCTGAGTAATTACAAGTGCTAAAAGTGCTCCTTCTACGCCTGCAATATAAACCAAAAGTAACGTGAAAATTAGTCCTATAATACTTGTTACTATTTTAGCTACAATCAATTTCTTAATCTCTTGAAAGCCATTGAGAGCCTGAGTTAAAATTTGCTGAACTGCATAAAAACTTAGACTAAGAGCTAAAATAATAATGATAAAGTCAAAATCATTTGTTTTAAAAAGATAGTTACCAATAGTGTTATAAAAAACTAGAATAACAGTTGAAATAATTATACTACAGAATACAGTTACAAAAAAAGAAGAAGATACTATTTTTTGGTGTTTTATTTTATCCTTCCGATCTTCAGATAAATATTTGATAGTTCCCTGACCCATTCCCATATTAGCCCCTGAATTGGTAATTGAGATAAAGCTTTGTAATTGACCAATAAATGCCACTCCTGAAGGCCCAACAATGTAGGCTACAAATTTAACGGATATAATCCCAGCTAACATTCTAATAATAGTTGATAAAGCAGACCAAAGGGTAGTAGTTTTTAAATCCAAGGTTCAAATTTATTAATAGTTTGAATAACATACTTAACCTCATCGTCTTCCATCACAGGGCTCATTGGTAAGCTTAAAATTTCATTTTGCATTTTAGAAGTGGCTTCGCAATGTTGATCTTTTAAGTCAGAAAAGACTGTCTGATCACTCATCGCAATAGGATAATGAATTTGAGTTTCTACTCCATTTTTCATTAAATATTGTTGTAATTGATCTTTATGTGAACATCTAATAACAAAGAGATGCCAAACATGGGTACAATTATCTTGAATGCATGGTAACTTTATGTATTGATTTTTAATATTATAAATATACTGTTGAGCAATAATACTTCTTTGTTGATTATCTGCATCAATACCTTTTAATTTTACATTCAAAACTGCAGCTTGAATTTCATCTAACCTTGAATTAAACCCTTGATAATCGTGATAATACTTTTTTTCTGAACCATAATTAGACAGAATCCTAACAATTCTAGCAAGATCAGAATCAGAAGTTACAACTGCACCAGCGTCACCAAGTGCACCTAGATTTTTACTAGGATAAAAACTTATTCCAGCAGCATGGCCAAGTGAACCTGTTTTTTTTGATTTATATAATGCCCCTACTGCTTGTGCATTATCTTCAATGACTATTAATTGATGTTTTTTAATCACTTTTTCTAAAACATCATTATATGCGGGCATCCCATAAAGATGTACAGGCATAATAGCAGTGGTATTGTCTTGTATGTAAGCTTCAATTTTTGATGATTCAATGTTATAAGTTGTCTCGGATGGTGGAACTAAAATAGGTTGTAAACCTTCCTCTCTTATTGCCAATACTGAGGCTACAAAAGTGTTGTTAGGAACCAAAATACTATCATTTTTTTGAAGTTTACCAAGTACAATATATCCTCTAATTATAAGTCGAAGGGCATCTAAACCATTTCCAACACCGATAACATATTTTGATCCGATATACTTTGCGAAATTTTCTTCAAAAAGAATTGTTTGTTTTCCACGAATGAAATAACCAGAATTAACAACACTTGAAAGAGCTTCCAACAAATCTTTTTCATATTTATTATTTACTTTTTTTAAACTTAAAAATTTTACTTGTCTTTGTATTTCTGTCTTCATCGATTTAGGGATTTTGAATATCGGTTATTTACATTTTAAACATTTGTAAGGACTTAGTTCATTATCGCATTGACAAATAGCTCTTTTAAAAACTGCAGGGCTTCCATACCAAACAGTAAATTCAGGAATATCTTTAGTGACAAGGCTTCCAGCTCCTATTAATGAATATTTTTCAATTGTTATTCCCGCTAATAGAGTACTATTAGCTCCTATTGAAGCACCCTTCATGACTCTTGTTTTCAATAAACTGAATTTTTCGTTTTTAGATTTAGGGTACAAGTCATTTGTAAATGTTACGTTGGGACCTATGAAAACATTATCTGAAATAGTAATCCCATCCCAAATTTGTACGCCTGGTTTTATTGTGACGTTGTTTCCAATAATGACCTCATTTTCTATAAAACAATGGGAACATATATTGGTGTTACTACCTATTACTGCAGCCTCTAAAACAACACTAAACTGCCATATAGTTGTTCCCTTACCTATATTTTTAGTGTAAATCTCAGCTGTTGAATGAATCATATTTTTATTCTTTTTTGACTGCTTCTAAAAACGTATCGTAATCTCTGATATAATCTGCTTCATTGAAAGACATAGAAGCAATAACCATACATATAGCGTTTTCAGAAAAATTAATTAACTCTCTCCAGATCATTTTAGGAATGACTATAAAACTATTGGGTGAATTAAGGTGGTATGTCTTCTTTTCTTTACCATCATCCAATACAAGGTCAAAACTCCCCTTTAAAGCAAAAATCACCTGTTCTAATTCATAGTGTGCATGAAATCCTCTTTGTTGACCTTTTGGTACATCATAGAGATAGTAGATGCGTTTTATATCAAAGGGGACATGGGTTTTATTTTCTAAAAAACCTAAATTTCCCCTCCCATCGGTAATCGTTGGTGTAGTCATTTGTTTTACTTTGGACAATCCCATGATTTATTCAAATTTAAGTTTAATTTGTATTATGTTAACGGGGGTGATTTGATTTTTGGTCATCATTTACTATTATGAGGCGTATGGATAAAAGTTGTATTCGCTTTCTTAAAATCAAACAAGCCCAAAACAATCATAAGAGCAGCTTTTGGAATAGAAAAAAGAGCAAACAATAAATGTTTGTTATACATTGAAGCAGGTATAGAGATCAGGTTGGCAATCAAATTCAAAGCCAATCCAAACAACCATAGAAAAATTAAATGTGTTTCAAAAAAGATATGTAAGGTGCTACCCAATAGTAAAATGAGAGGAATTAAGAGTCTGGGTGGAAGAGCCATTTGTATTATTTTATTTAAAAAATCACTATTTCCATTACGTAAAAATGCCATGACTGCAGTGCTGCCGTACTGCTTTAAAAAAAAGAATTGCGCTGCTAGCCAACGTGTTCGTTGCTTTTTGAAAACAGCACCTGAATTAACTTTTTCATCAAAGAGGATTATGTCGTGAACATAATGAATATAAATGTTATCCTTAACAAGCTTAATTTCCAATTCCTTGTCAAAGCCTCCAATGGCCTTTGCTTCTTCGATAAGGTTTTTTAGAAGCTGATAGTTAAAAAACATTCCTGATCCCACAAGGCGAGAGGATAAGCCCAAACGGATACAGCCTAAATTGTAAATATTATTATTAATTGCTTCGCTAAGACCGTCCAAGATTGCGAAATTGGACTTGAGATTTTTTGCTGTTCTTTGAGCTTGAATAACAGAATATCCTTTATTGAATTCTAGATTTATGGCAGAAAGAAAGCCATCGTCCATAATATTATCTGCGTCGAGAACCAATGCAGTATCAAAATCAGGTAATTGCTTAAAAGCAAGATTCAATGCCTTAACTTTAGTACTTTTTTCAAAAAAAACTTCAATAACTGTGACTGGAAGTTTGGATAGGGTTAAAAGGGTACTATCTTTTAATGAATCCGCAATTATAACAACCGAGAAATCAGGATAGTTTTGAAGTAAGGCCTTTTTTGCAACCTCAACAATAACATTATCTTCTTTATAGGCAGGTATCAAAACTGCTACTGAATTAATTTTATTTGAGACTACAGTTTTAATCTTTTTAACTTTTGGCAACTTTGATGCTAGGGCAAATACAAATAAATATAGAGAAGATAAGCCTAAGTATAACACTATTGTAACAGATATGATTTCCATTCTAATTTTTACAGGTGATTTATTAATATTCTAATTTGTTTTTATTTTGAGTTATTTTTCCTTTTGATATCAAGAAAATGAAAGCTAAAGTTATTGGAATTAAAACTCCACTTGGTAATTGCATAGATAAATTGTTTGAAAAATCTGAAACAATAAATCCACAATAAGCACAATAAAAAGCGATTGCATAATTTTTTTGATTGAGATTTGATATTTTAGTAATTAAGAAGCCCAAATAAAGGATTAAAATAAGCGTCAAAACAATTTTTATAATTAAACCAACGATACCGGTTTGCATCCATATACTTATATATAAACCATCAGTATATTTTAGAATTTCTGGCCCATTAGCATAAAACTTTTGAGCCCAACTACCCGAACTACCTATGCCGTATCCAAGAGGTTTATTAGTCATAAAATTAGTAAGCTGATCAATTCTGTCTAACCTAATATTTAAAGACGGATTACTATTAAAATTAAGTGCTGTACGTAGTCTATTAATTTGATATACAGATTGTCCTATGAAAGTAAATTTTAAAAAGCTTATAGAACCAGTAAAAATAATCAAAGTCCAAAAACTAATGGAAACTCTATTAATCATAATCACATAAACCAATAAACCAATAAAAACAATAGCTAAAGGACCCCTACTTCCTGAGATAATTAAACCATATGTAGCGAAAGCAGAAAAAATAAAATAAAGTAATCTCTTTTTAATTTTATTTTGAGAAATACTCAGAATCCCAAAGACTAATGCAGAGTGCGCCTGATTTGCAGCAAACTGGGAAGCATCTGTAAAAAAAGAAAAAACTCTAAGTCTACCCCACAAGACATGGGTTGATTTTGCCCCTGCATTGAGCCATTCTTGTTCTGTTGCACTAACTCCCAAAAACAATTGCTTAATTCCCCAGAGGGTGCCAAAAATTGCTAGTATTCCCCAAAGCATTAAAAAACTTTCTAAGTGCTTTGCATGTCTAAAAAACTGAAGCACTAGTACTATGATCAATAGACTATAAATACTAAAAGATCTATTAGCATATAACCAAGCAATTTTATTAGTTGACAAAGGGTTGAAATAATTTACAACACTTAACATGAACCATAAAAAGAAAATAATAATTAATGGATTGTTAAGCATGTCTTTTTCGATACTTATGTTTTTATCTAAAATTAGAGTGATCAGCAAATACAATATTAAAAAATCAATCACTAATCCAAAAGGGATTTCGGTTTCATATCTATTGAGTAAAGAAACTAAAAATCCGAAAACAACAATTAAACTCAGGATACGATAATGTTTTTTATGATTTAAAACAAGAAGCATCAAAAATGGAGGGATAAAAATGAGCACAACAGCATGTTTTGCAGCTAATTCTGAAAACATATATGAAGATGCTATCAAAAGAATTAATGCAGAACAAAACACCTTTATGTCAATTCTATTTATATCTAACATCCCTAATAATTCATAAAATATATATTTTTAAAAGTTTCATCAAGAGCTTTTCAATGATATCTATTTTAATTGATTTAAAGTTGATTTAAAATAATTGATAGTAATCAGCACTGAGATAACACTGAATAAACCAAACATAAAGCCGAAAATAGTTGTAAATATTTTGTTAGGTATTATTTTTTCGGTTGTAAAATCTGCACTTTCTATTACTAAGAAGTTATTTGAAAGCTTTTGGTTTTGTTGCCTTAAGATGCTTTTTTCATAGGCTTTCAATATCTCAATATAATTAGTTTCATTTATTAAAATTTGTCGATTAAGTCTCTTATAATTCATTTCTAGTGATGTCGTATTTTCAATCCTTAAGTTTAACTCAGCTAAAAAGGCTTTTGAAGAATTGTAGATAACTTCTTGGGTATTAAAATCAATGAAACTATTTATCCATTTTTCTGTCAATATTTCAGTTGGAACACTTATTATTTCATCATTCTCTGGATTAGCAATGTTTAAAAGATCAACTCTAATTTCATTTTTAATTTGGTCTATTTTATTCTGATAGTGCAAAGTTGTATTCTCATTATTTAGGGTGTTGTCTTTGGCGATTTTTTTAATTAAATCTAATAACGCTTCCTCTTTTTTCAACAATTCAATATTATTAGAAAAGAGCTTATTATTTTGTTTTAATTTCATTTTAATTTCATCTAAGTTAGCTAAAGATGCCATCATTTTATTTTTTGAAATAGATAAAGTGCTTTCAGCCTCTTGTTTAATCATTACTAATATTTTAACTTCCTCAACAAAATTTAATATTCCATTTTGTTCTCTAAATAATGATAAATTCAATTCAGCTTTTTTCAGATTTAATTCAGTTTCTTCAAATTTTTCTTTAAAGAATTTTTCAATTTTTTTTGACCCACTAGATTGTATTAAATCAAAACTATTTTTTATAATTAAAGTCACTTCATTTAAAATATTTTTACAAAACAGATCGCTTTTAGAGCTAAAAAGAACTTTTATGATGTCTGTAGTGCTTGTTTTTACAATTTTAAGCTCTGTTAATTGATCTATATTGTAGGGACTGTCAATGTTAAAAATAAGATCTTTAAGAAGCTTATCATTAACAGTAATTAAATCTAATAATTTTTTATAAGTTGCATCACTACTAACTGAATCGTAATATTGTGTTTCATCTATATCTGAGAAAACAGATTGGATATAATTCAAATGATTTGGGGGTATATCTTGTTTTTTATTTTGATATTTATAGAGATGTTTCGCAAATGTTCTTAACAGAATTTCTTGTTTTTTTGGGCCAGAGTTAATAAAACTAATTACGTTATCTAAATCATTGTTTGTTTGGGAAAAATTAAAATTGATGATATCAGATGATGCATCATTCGCAGAACTTTGACCAGTATAAATAGACACACTTGAATTATATTTATCTGAACGTACTGAGATAAAAATAAATGTTAATACCGCAGATATGATGGGTATTATAATCAAATAAATTCTGTTATTTAGTAATATTTCTTTTGTGTTTTTTAATTCCATAATTATTAATTTCCTAACATTATTTTATATTTATTTTTAAGCTTCAGATAATTAAATTTTTCTTGGTAAAATCCGATTTTTATCTGTTGGTATCTATCTTTAACTTCTTGTAGTTCAAAATAAGTAACAGATGCAATTCTAAACTTTATTTTCATGAAATTTAAATTTTGTTCATTATCTTCCATTAAACTGAATTGTAATTTGAGACTTTCAAGAGACAACAGTTGATCATAAAGAATATTTATAAAAAGTTGCCTAAGTGACTTTTTTAATTCTTTTTGTCTCAGATTTAATTCCTCTCTAGCACTATATAACTTTCTTTTAACGCTTTTTTGAGAAAACAAAACTTTCGGGTCTATTGCTAAACTAAAGCTTATTCTAGGGGTAAATCCAGCCTGTTCATTAGTGTTAAAGCCTTGATTGCTTTGATCCATTAGATTTAATCCAGTTCCAAGTGTAAAAGCATTTATAAGCACTTTCTTATTTTGAAAAATATCCTCATCTAAACTTTTCATCTGTTCGTCAAAAACCTTACTGGAGTTAGAATTTAAAATAACAATGGTGAAAAGTGAATCCAATTTTTCCGGTATCATTAAGATTTCATTAATTGCATACATGTCTTTTTCAAAAAAAACTTCATTAAAATCCTTTTGACTAAACATATTAGAACCAAATAAAAATATTTGGAGAATTAAAATTAAATTAAATTTCTGCATAATTATCGTTTTTATTTGTCGTAATTTGATCTGAACTATTTAAAAAATTCCATTTTATTCCCTTAAAAAATGGAGGTATATTATTAATTTGATTATTTTTAATACTTTTATAAACGTGAGTAGGTATTGAAATTAACCCAAAGAATAAAAAGAAAATAAAAACATTGATTTTTTTATAATTTCGTCGCACAAATAAGATTCTATTTCTTGTTAAATAATACGTTTTAAGACCTGATATTTTTCCCGTAGATAAAGATTCTTTGTGTAAAATACGGCTACTATGGTCAACTAAAACCTCATACCCTTTTTTTCTAATCTGAATAGCCCAATCTACCTCTTCATAGTACAAAAAATAATTTTCAGGCATTAACCCAACTTCATCAATAATGCTTTTTTTGAGCATCATAGCAGCACCGTGGGGAATTCCAGTAATTTCTGTTCTACAAGAAACCTTTATTTTTTTTTTGTAGTAGCTATTTTTATTTCTTCCTGTATATGAATTCGGCAGGGTAAAACCAGCATATTGCAATGTGTCTGGATGATCAAAAAAATAGATTAGAGGTGACACAATCGCTACATTTAAATTGTTTTTTAAGACCTCTTTAAGTTGAAAAATAGTTTTAAGCCCATCTATAAAAATGGTGTCATTATTTATAAAAAACAAATAACTTCCTATAGACTCTTTAATTCCTAGATTATTACCACCTGCAAAACCTAAATTTTTTTCACTTCTAATTGTTTTTATTTTTGGAAATATATTTTTAATTTTATTGGTCTCGTTTAGTTTAGACCCATTGTCAATTACAATAATTTCTAAGTGTTTATCATCATATCTACCAACAGATTTGACCATCGCTATAGTTTCATCCATTTCATTATAATTAACTGTTATTAAACTAACCATAAATTAATACCTTCTTTTTGCTTTATCCCAAGTAACCTTAAAGTCTCCTGAAATTAATTTATAAAATCCAATAAATACACTTAAATTCATCAATGTAAAATAAAACGGAACAAAAGCAATTTTAAATTTTATTCTACTTTTTTTAAAAAAATATCCTACAATTGAGAGTAAATAAAAAAAGACTTGACACACAAAAAAAATTTTAAAAATTAATGTTGATTCAAACAACAATAAATTTGATAAAAAAAAAATAACCAAAGCCAAAGGAGCCAGTGTCCAACGCAACACTCTATGCGATATATATTGGAAACTAAGAACACCATAACGGAAAACATTCAGCAATCCCCTTAAATGCAACACAGCTTGAAGTCCACCAGCACTGATTCTAATTTTTCGTTTAATTTCTTCTTCTATACTCACAGAAGCTTTTTCTGATGCAATTGCATCAGAGGCATAAGCAACACGATAGCCATTTTTTGTTACATTCATTGACGTAATAAAATCTTCAATAAGAAGATTAGCATTTGGTTTTTGATACAATTTTGCTCTTATGGCAAACAATTCACCTGCTGCACCTACAACACTAAATAAATGATAATCCATTTTTTTAAGCCAAGATTCATATTTCCAATACAAACCCTCTCCCGCTGCTGCTGCATCATCTTTATTGTCTGACAGCACCTTTTTTTCTCCTGCAACAGCACCAATTGTGACATCTTGAAAATGAATCGAGATGTTGCGTAAAGCCATTTTATTTAAAAATGAATTAGCATCTGAAAAAACAATAATTTCTGTTTGAATATCTTCAATTACTCTGTTTACAGCATCCAACTTTCCTTTTCTTTCATTGGCATGGTAATTGATAACAGATGGGAATGATGATAGAATTTTCATTGATTTATCTGTGGTGCCATCAGTTACAAATATTGTTTTTAGCTTTTCATTTGGATAATTAAGAGAGATAGAATTTTCGATTTTTTTATGAATAATTTTTTCCTCGTTAAAACACGCAATAATGTGTGTAATCTCGGGAAGTAGAGTATCTTTTTGTGGAATAAGTATCGTCTTTTTTATAAAAAATGTGCATAATTTAACTATAATACCATATCCTATATAGGTGTAAAATAATATAATAAAAGAAATATAGAATAAGTAAATCATTATAAAAAGGGTGTCAAATAATTTTTATTTTAAATAAGTTATGTTAGACATTTTCTTGTTGAATCATTGCTATTGGTGTTTTAAATAGAATCCACATATCCAACAAAAATGACTGATTCTCTGAGTAGTAATTATCAAGAGATTTTCTAGAATTTGATGAAGTTGTTTTTTTTCCTCGTTCAGTAACTTGCCAAAGTCCAGTTATTCCTGCAGGTGATAAAAATCGAAGAGACCACATATCACAAGTTAATGTCTCTGCCTCATAAAGTGGCAAAGGGCGATTACCTACTAAAGAAATATCACCCTTTATAACGTTAAATAGTTGTGGTAACTCATCTAGACTTGTTTTTCTGAGCCAATGACCTACTTTTGTGATTCTCGGATCATTATTAAATTTTTGAAAAGAAGTATTTACATCTTTGTCATGTTTTGAAAGAATCTCGTCTTCATAAACAAAACCCTCATCAGAAAAGAGTAATGGTATTAATTCAGAATCTCTCATTTGAGAAGCTACAGGAATTTTATCCTCTTCAGTAATGTAGTGCCCTAAATCGCTTAGTTCATCAATCATCTCGTCCGCATTCGAATACATCGATCGGAATTTATAAAATTTAAAAATTTTATAGCCTTCACCAACTCTTTCCTGACTATAAATAACAGAACCTTTAGATTCTAATCGAATAGCGATTATGATTAAAAAAAATAGGGGGGATAATAAAATAACTAAAGGAATAGCTAAAAGAAGATCAATAAATATTTTTAGAAAATTTTTCTTATTTGTAAAAATTTCTGATCTGTTAGTATTTAATTGGTGTTTTGTTAAAAAAAGAGGGATATTCATAGTTGAAGCTTAAAAATTAATTAATCAAATTTTGGACTCTTAATTTCAATTCAATTGGATTAAAAGGTTTTGCTAATACATCTTTTGCTCCAGCTTTAAGACAAGCTATACGGACATCACTTTTTTGACCTACGGATAAAACAAGTACAGGTATCTTCTCATAAAATTTATTTGTTTTTATAGTATTCAATAAATCTAAGCAGGTAACTTCATTTAACAAATAGTCTAAAATAATTAAATCTGGGTATATATTACTATGTAAAAAAAAATTAGCTTGTTCTACTGAATTTTCGATTTTGATTTTGAAGTCTTTGATTAGTAATTTTTTCAAAAACTCACTCATAACTTTATTGTCTTCAACAATTAAGATTGTTTTCATCTTTGTATTAGGGATTAAAAATGTTAAAAAAATTATATTTGATGATTAGAAATTTAATACTATTATTCCTAATCTTATCAATGAAAATTAATTAATGAAAATTGATTTTTTTTTAAAAATTTCATTGAAGTGATGAATGTTTTTAAGTAATGAATTCAGAATGTGTAGTTTAAAATAAATTTCTAACAAATATTCTCTGATTGAGAAAGCTTGATTTTTGAAATTTTGGGTAGTTGAAGTTGATTTCATTTTTAATTAGGGATTAAAAATTATTTATTAATTAACTAAGTTAATATAAATATTTTATTTTAGTTAGATTTTTTTTAAAAAACCCTTCAACAAAAAAAATAATGTAAATATTTTTGAGTTTAACTTTTATGGAGTGAGTAGAGATAATTTTTTGAATGTCCCCGGATTTGTTTCCCTACGATCCAATTTTCGATCTCTTTTAGCAAAACCAAGATAAAATCTATCACCTAAAAGAACTTATCTATAATTGAAGTATTCCTAACTATAATGGTCCACCTTTTATAAAACATAAAAAATGAGATAATTTAAAAATGTTATGTATGAGAAATACAGTAAAAAACTTGATGCAGAGTTTAGACACATTTTTTGAAGAATCAACTGTTTAAATCAAAGATAAGTTGATGAGTTCGATATTTAAAGAAAAATATGGATGATCATGGAATGGTAGGATGGGGAATGGCAACTAAAATAACCCCTCAAGGCCAAGATTATTCATCGG
>MDTF01000230.1_pt1 | contig 16884 bp, 10 predicted proteins | sample 811191 | NCBI WGS metagenome assembly MDTF01 (sample SAMN05326649, study PRJNA326480) | marine metagenome | isolation source: seawater | place: Southern Ocean | collected 2011 | reverse complement strand
GAACCCACGCGACAGTTACCCGTCGACAGTTTAGCAAACTGCTCCATTAACCACTCTGGCAACTCTCCGAAAAACTAACATAGTTAGCATAAAAATTGCGAGTGCAAATGTAAGATACGTATTACAATATTGCAAGGTTTTTTATGCTTTTTGCAATAAAATTAATCAGGGTATTCCACACGGACATGATAGATGTTCATTAATTTTCTCTTAATCACTTTTTTAATTTTTTCAATCTCTCTGAACGTAATATCTGAATTAATAAACTGATTGTCTAATTTTTGCTTTTCAACAATCTTGTTAATTAAATCGTCTATAGATTGAGCTGAAGGCAGTTGTAAACTTTTTGAAGCGGCTTCAGCTGCATCACATATCATTAAAATGGCTGTTTCTCTAGAGAAAGGAACAGGACCTTTATATTGAAATTTTTTAATATCTACCTCATCTTCCGGACTTAATTCTTTCTCTTTAACATAAAAGTAATAAACCAAACTTGTTCCATGATGTGTTCTAATAAAATCTATAATTCTATCTGGTAACCTGTATTGTTTTGCTAGCTCTATGCCTTTAATAACATGATCTGTGATTATTTTAGCACTGTCTGTAGGTGATAAATCATTATGGGGGTTTACACCAGTAGATTGATTTTCAATAAAGTACATTGGATTTAATATTTTTCCAATATCATGATACAATGCACCTGTTCTTACAAGCATAGAATTTGCCCCAATTTCATTTGCAGCAGCTTCTGCTAAATTAGCTACCTGCATAGAATGCTGAAATGTTCCAGGTGCTTTTTCATTTAACTCTCTTAAAAGTTTCGTATTTGTGTTTGACAATTCTAATAAAGTGACATCTGACACCAAACCAAACATTTTTTCATAGGAATAAATAAAAAATAATGATAAGAAAGACAACAATCCATTTGCTCCAAACATCATTAAATATTCCCAATTAATTTGGGAAGCATTTCCTTCTTTTATGATAGAAAATGCTAAATAAGTGATCATATAAATAAGTGTTATTTGACCAATTGAAATAAAAAGATTAGCCCTCTTATATAATTCAGAAACCGTTAAAATTGTAACAATACCAGCAATTATATGAAGATAAATAAACTCAAAACTATCCGGTACTATAAAACCTAAAAGCAGTACCGTTAAAACATGAGTAAAAAGACCTAGTCTAGCATCAAAAAAGGCTTTTAAGACAATGGGTAAGATACTTAATGGAACAACATATAAATAATCTGAATTGTATTTAACAACAAGTGTTTGAATCAAAATCATGAGACTGACATTGAAAAATATAAATGTTACTTTAGTATTGTTTTCAAAAATCTCTTTTCTATACTTCTGTAAGAATAACAATAACATTAAAAGCGCTAGAGAAACTAATATTGTGTATCCTAAAACAATCCAATAATAATTTGCTTTGGTCCAAAGTTTAGATTCTGACTGACCTTTTAATGAATATAATATAGACATTTTTTTTCCCTCAACAATATCACCTTTTAAAATAATTAGTTCTCCAAGAGATACTTTTCCCTTCGTAAGAGAAATCGTATTTACAGTCTCATCAATTACTTTTTTTGTAAACTCTTTGTCATAAGAAACATTAGGTTTAATAATTTCCGAGAGAATTGTTAAATTAATATTTTGAAAATAATTATAGGGCTGTGCTCCTAACCTTCTTTTAATAAGTTCAAAAACATCTTTAGAGTACAATAAGTTATTGTAAAGTATATCTTGTACTTGATTCTCTGTCTTTAGTGCAATAATGCTATTTTTGTCAGAGACAATGCCCTGGCTTGTAGCCTCTATAAACCCTTTATCGTAAACAGATTCTATAATAGAATTTCCTAACAAAATAATTGTTTCAATATCACTGTCTGTTAATGAGTCATTCCTTTGAAATAAAGAGGTTCTTAATTGATAAGCTTCTTTTACCTCTGTAACAGTTTTTTTATTAAATTGAAAATACAATTTAGTACTAAGCTCTATCGTCTTAATTTCTTCCGATATCTCTACATCTGTTTTATCTATTGCAAAATCAAAAGGAGCATATAAGTTATCATACTGCCAAGGTTTTCCTTTGGTAAATTCATATTTAAATTGACCTCCTTTAGGAAAAAGGTAAACAATTGCAAATACTGTAATTAAGAAGAGAATAACCTTATAGATAATAGTATTGTGCTTGTATAATTTGTTTACAGTCTTACTCATATTTTTTTCTTCTAAACACAAACTTAACTTAAAAAAATGGAGGTCAAAAATTCAGACCTTAGTTTCCTAATAAATTTGAATTAAAATAGTTAATTTTGTTTTATTAATAGAGATTAAAAAATATTGAAAATGAAAACTAGAGATGTTGTAATTGTAGCCGTTGCTAGGACTCCAATTGGTAGCTTTATGGGGAGCCTTTCTGGTATCCCAGCTCCAAAATTAGGAGCCATAGCAATTAAAGGTGCCTTAGATAAAATTAAGCTAGATCCAAATTTAGTAGACGAGGTTTTTATGGGGAATGTAGTTTCTGCAGGTTTAGGGCAAGCTCCTGCTAGACAAGCTGCTATCTTTGCTGGTATTCCAGATACTGTTCCTTGTACAACAATTAATAAAGTTTGTGCTTCTGGAATGAAATCTGTTATGTTAGCAGCTCAAACAATTTCTTTGGGAGATGCAGATATTGTAATTGCTGGAGGCATGGAAAACATGAGTTCTATTCCCCACTATCTTCATGGACGATTAGGAACTAAGTTTGGTTCAACTACCTTAGAAGATGGAATGCAAAAAGACGGATTAGTGGATGCATATGATAATAATGCCATGGGAGTTAGTGCTGATGCCTGTGCTGTCAAATATGGTTTTTCTAGAGAAGACCAAGACGCTTATGCTATTCAATCTTACCAAAGATCTGCAGAAGCATCTAGATCGGGTAAATTTTCTGATGAAATTATTCCTGTAGAAATACCTCAACGAAGAGGAGCAACCATTCTAATGACTGAAGATGAAGAGTTTAAAAATGTCAAGATAGAAAAAATTCCTACTCTGCGTGCAGCTTTTTCTAAAGAAGGAACTGTTACTGCTGCAAATGCTTCAACAATTAATGATGGTGCTGCGGCTTTAGTTTTAATGTCTTTTGAAAAAGCAACAGAATTAAAATTTACACCTATAGCTAAAATCAGAAGTTTCGCAGATGCAGCTCAGGAGCCAAAATGGTTTACAACTGCTCCATCCAAAGCAATTCCAAAAGCTTTAGAAAAGGCTGGAATTTCTATTGATGAGGTAGATTATTTCGAATTAAATGAAGCTTTTTCTGTTGTAGGATTAGCTAATATTAAAATACTAGGATTAAAAAATAACCGTGTAAATGTTAACGGTGGCGCTGTGTCTTTAGGACATCCTTTAGGTGTTTCAGGAGCGAGAATAATTATTGCTCTCGCATCTGTCTTAAAACAAAAGAACGCTAAAATTGGAGCAGCAGGAATTTGTAATGGAGGTGGTGGAGCTAGTGCGTTGATTATTGAATCTCTTTAAAATTAATAAATATGCTCTACGGCATTAGTAATTTAAGTATTGTTCCTCTTCGTTTAGAAGCTAGTGATGCATCAGAAATGATCTCACAAGTTCTTTTTGGGGAAGACTTTAAAGTGCTTGAAAAAGATAAAAAGTGGAGTAAAATACAGTTGAGTTTTGATGGTTATGAAGGTTATATAGACAACAAGCAATATCTAGAAATCGACAAAGAAAATTTTGATAAATTATCCAATTCTAAACATCATTATTCTGCTGAAATTATTGATTATGTAACCAATGATTCAAATCAATTAAGTACAATATCTATTGGTTCACGACTTCCTTTTTATAAAAACCACAATTTTTTAATTGGTACAAATAAATTTTCTTTCGATGGAAAGGTTTATTCAGAAAAATTAAAGAAAGAAAAAATTATTTATAAGGCATTTCAATTTTTGAACACTCCTTATTTATGGGGAGGAAAATCTCCGTTTGGAATAGATTGTTCTGGATTTACTCAATTAGTATACAAACTCTGTGGATACTCTCTTTTAAGAGATGCTAAAGATCAGGCAACTCAAGGGCAAGTACTAAGTTTTATTGAAGAATCTGAACCTGGTGATTTAGCATTTTTTGACAATGAAGATGGAGCTATAACTCATGTGGGAATTATTATGAATGATTATAACATAATACATGCGCATGGAAAAGTTAGAATAGACAAACTAGACCATAGTGGAATATACAATGTAGATTCCAAAATACATACACATAAACTGAGAGTCATAAAAAAAATACTTTAATAAAAAAAAAACAACGTTATTTACGCTGGTCTTTTTTGGATGTATTTAAAAAAACTACTGATCTCTTAGTTCTCTGTATAAATCTGAAAACACTTTTGATTTCTCCTCCATTTCTAATGTTTGATATACATTCATCAAAAATTGAACTGTATTAATACTTCTATTGTATTTATCTGCTTTCTCCAAGTATGGTAATGCTTCTTTATGAACTCCTCTCTGTTTTAATAATAATTCATCATACTTATCAAAATCAGATAAATTTTCATTCATTTCATCAACAATTGCCTTTTCTTTATTCATAATTACAACAGCTAAATTTAAATAAGCATCACCATAATCTTCTTTCAATTCAATAGCCTTCATATAGTTAGCTCTAGCTTCTTCAACTTTTCCTTGATCAAAACTAATTACACCTAAGTTAAAAAATAATTGATGATTTGTTGGATCTTCTTTAATAGCTACTTCCATTAATTCACCATACTTGTCCATATTTTTCAATTGGAAATAAATATCTGCTTGAGTTAAAATCAAGTTGATGTCTTTAGGATAAAGTTGTCTAGCTTCTTCAACTGCCTTAATCGCCTCCTCTGTTTTTCCTTGATCTTTTAAAATATAGGCCATATTTTTAATAACATCACCTGCTTTTGATTCCGTTTGCTCATCAACTGGATCCTTGTAAAGACCCAATTTAATTTGTAAATCTCTGTTAGATTTACTCCCTAGGTCTTCTTTTAAATTTGTGTCTTTAGTTGTTGCAAAGTATAAGGTAGAAATACCTGTATACCCTTTATCTCTTAGTTCTTTGTAGTACTCTAAGGAAGTATCATAATCTTTAGCTAAAGTAGCACTTACAGCTGCATTGTAAACAAATACAGTATCTAATGGACTTAATTTATAAGTTAAATAGAAACTAGTGGATGCATTTTTATAATCTTCGGAACTATATTGTTTGCTTGCTAGGTCAAATACTTCTTGTACCATTTGACTTTTAATTTCACTCGCTTGATCTGAATATTTTTTCTTTCCTGTTGTATTCTCAAAATTGAATAATTCTTCAAAAGTATCAGTAGCAATTTGAAATTCTTTTTTTCCATAAAAAGCTTGAGCCTTTAAAAAATAGAACTTTGCTTTGGTTTTATTATCCATGTTAGCAAATAAAGATTCAGCCTCTAATACAGCAGCCATTGCATTAGTATAATCTAAACTCTTTATCGCTTTTTCTGCAATTTTTAATTCGTTTTTTTGTGCAAAAGTAGAAATGGTTATCAATCCCAATACAAATGCTAATATGTTGGTTTTCATCATCAGTTAAATTTAATTCTATAATTTTTATTCTTGGTTCTCGTTTGTGTTATTCTCAGTTTCTGAGGTATTTTCACCATCTTCAGAGGCCTCTTCTGTAATCTCTTCTTCCTCTTCTTCTTCCTCATGCATTACCTTGGCCACAGCGGCAATACTATCTGAATCTTTAATGTTTATTAATTTCACTCCTTGGGTTGCTCTTCCCATAACACGAAGATCTTCTACAGACATTCTTATGGTAATACCAGATTTATTAATGATCATCAAATCATTGGAATCATCTACATTTTTAATGGCAACCAAATTACCAGTTTTTTCTGAGATATTCAATGTTTTAACACCTTTCCCACCTCTATTAGTAACCCTGTAGTCTTCTAACTTAGATCTTTTTCCGTAGCCTCTTTCGGACACTACAAGAATATTACTATCCATGTCATTTACGGCAACCATACCTATAACCTCATCATTGTCATGAGCAAGTGTGATTCCTCTCACACCAGAGGCTGTTCTACCCATAGGCCTCGTTTTAGCCTCTTCAAAACGAATGGACTTTCCTGATTTTAAAGCCAACATTACTTGACTATCTCCAGAAGTTAATTTAGCTTCTAACAACTCATCACCTTCACGAATTGTAATGGCATTAATACCATTTGTTCTTGGACGAGAATATTGTTCTAAGGAAGTTTTCTTTACCTGTCCTTTCTTAGTTGCCATAATTACATAATGACTATTAATATATTCTTCGTCTTTTAGATCTTGTGTTACTAAGAATGCTTTTACCTTGTCATCTTGTTCTATGTTAATTAAGTTTTGCATCGCTCTTCCTTTAGAGTTTTTACCTCCTTCAGGGATTTCATAGACACGCATCCAAAATACTTTTCCTTTCTGAGTAAAGAACAACATATACTGATGATTTGTTCCAACAAATAAATGCTCTAAGAAATCTTCATTTCTTGTGGCCACTCCTTTCTGACCTCGCCCTCCTCTATTCTGAACTTTATATTCATCCAAGTTAGTTCTTTTTAGATACCCTGCATTTGATATGGTAACCACAACTTTGGTATCTGGAATCATATCTTCTATACTCATATCTCCACCAGCATACTCTATGTAAGATCTACGTTCATCACCATACTTGTCTCTAACAGCAATTAATTCGTCTGTAATGATTTGATAGCGCCTAGGTTCATTATCTAGGATATCTTTCAAATCAATAATAGTTTTCATGATTTCATCGAACTCGGCTCTTAATTTATCTTGCTCAAGCCCTGTTAATTGACGCAGTCGCATTTCAACAATTGCTTTGGCTTGAATTTCAGATAATTCAAATCTTGTAATTAAACTTTCACGAGCAAGATCTGCATTATTTGAAGCTCTGATGATTTTTATTACCTCATCAATATTATCAGAAGCTATAATGAGTCCCTCTAAAATATGAGCTCTTGCCTCTGCCTTTTTTAATTCATATTTTGTTCTTCTAACAACTACCTCATGTCTATGTTCAACAAAATAATGAATTAATTGTTTTAAGTTTAGTTGCTCTGGACGACCATTTACAAGTGCTATATTATTGACACTAAACGAGGTCTGTAAACCTGTATACTTGTATAATTTATTTAAAACAATATTAGGAATTGCGTCACGTTTTAAAATATACACAATACGCATTCCGTTTCTGTCAGACTCATCTCTAATATTGGAAATTCCTTCTATTTTTTTGTCATTAACTAATTCAGCAGTTTTTTTAATCATTTCTGCTTTGTTAACCTGATAAGGAATTTCAGTAACTATGATACATTCACGTCCCTTTACTTCCTCAATAACTGCCTTTGCACGCATCACAATACGTCCTCTACCAGTATGAAAAGCTTCTTTTACACCATCATAGCCATAAATGATACCTCCTGTTGGAAAATCTGGAGCTTTGACATGTTGCATTAACTCATCTATGTCTATATCTCTATTTTCAATATATGCTAAGGTTCCATTTACAACTTCTGTTAAGTTGTGAGGAGCCATGTTTGTTGCCATACCAACGGCAATTCCTGAAGCACCATTTACTAAAAGATTCGGAATTCTAGTAGGTAGTACAGTTGGTTCATAAAGAGTATCATCAAAATTAAGCCTGTGATCAACAGTTTCTTTTTCAATATCTGATAACATATCTTCAGATATTTTCTGCATTCTAACTTCTGTATAACGCATTGCAGCTGGACTATCTCCATCAACAGAACCAAAATTTCCTTGACCATCAACCATCATATAGCGTACACTCCAATTTTGAGCCATACGTACCATGGAATCATATACAGACGTATCTCCATGTGGGTGATACTTCCCTAAAACCTCACCAACAATTCTAGCTGATTTTTTATAAGAACCTGTTGCCTTAATACCTAGTTCATGCATCCCATACAAAACTCTTCTATGAACTGGCTTCAAACCATCTCTAACATCAGGTAATGCTCTGGAAACAATTACAGACATTGAGTAATCAATGTATGCAGATTTCATCTGCTCTTCTATGTTAATCGGAATCAACTTTTCTCCCTCTTCCATATGCTAAAAATATTGTTATTTTTATACTAATTTTTAATAACAAGCAAGATACCATATTTACAATTTTTCAACAAACATATTACTAGCGTAAAAGCCTATAGTTATTAACATTTTTTAATAAATTCTTTAGTTTAATTACACACTTGATTTACAAGCCTTTCTGATGATATTTTTAAGGTCAAAATGTCAGTTTTCTACTGATGGCATTCTTTTTGTAATTTTTTATTGAAAAAAGGATTAAATTTACAAATAGATAAACCCAATATATGGACGATAATTTTTCACCCAAGGTAAGAGATGTGATAACTTTTAGTAAAGAAGAGGCCCTAAGATTAGGTCATGACTTCATTGGAACTGAACACCTACTTCTTGGTTTGATCAGAAAAGGAGATGGAAAAGCAATTGAAATTCTAGCAACATTTGAAATAGACTTAAATTTGGTACGAAGAAAACTTGAGCAATTAAACCCTGCAGCTCCAAGTATTAGTGAAGGAAATAAGAAAAAAAGTCTTCACTTAACTAGACAAGCAGAAAAAGCTTTAAAAACTACTTTCTTAGAAGCTAAACTATATCAAAGTGATGCCATTGACACTGCTCACTTGTTACTTTGTATACTCAGAAACGAAAATGATCCATCAACAAAATTATTAAACAAATATGATGTTGATTACGATCAAGCAAAAGCGCTTTATAAAGAACTACATACACAAGACACAGATGATGATCTGCCCACCAATCCTATAGCTGAAACTCCATCTGAAGATGATGAGTTTGCTTCTGAAAAATCCAATCCTTACGATCAAACTCAAAAAGGAAAAACTAACAAAAAGTCTAAAACACCCGTATTGGATAATTTTGGTAGAGATTTGACTTTTTTGGCAGAAACTGGAAAATTAGATCCTGTTGTAGGTCGACACAAAGAAATTGAACGTGTTTCTCAAATTTTAAGTAGACGTAAAAAAAATAATCCAATGCTAATTGGAGAGCCCGGAGTAGGTAAATCTGCCATAGCCGAAGGATTAGCTTTACGAATCATTAACAGAAAAGTTTCTCGTATTCTTTTTGATAAAAGAATTGTATCTCTAGATCTAGCTAGTTTGGTTGCTGGAACAAAATACAGAGGACAGTTTGAAGAACGAATGAAAGCGTTGATGAATGAACTGGAGAAAAATGAAGATATCATTTTATTTATTGATGAGATTCACACCATTGTTGGTGCCGGTGGCGCAACTGGATCTTTAGATGCTTCTAACATGCTCAAACCTGCCTTAGCAAGAGGCGAAATTCAATGTATTGGCGCCACAACTTTAGATGAATACAGAACAAATATTGAGAAAGACGGGGCCTTAGAAAGACGTTTTCAAAAAATAATTGTGAATCCAACAAGTGTAGAAGAAACTATACAGATATTACACAACATAAAAGAAAAATATGAAGCCCACCATCATGTTAGTTTTACTGACGAAGCAATTAATGCATGTGTAAAATTAACAAATAGATACATGACAGATCGGTATTTGCCAGACAAAGCTATTGACGCTTTAGACGAATCTGGATCTAGAATTCATATTACTAGTATTGTGGTTCCTGAGCAGGTATTGGAATTAGAAAAACAATTGACTGTTATTAGAGATCGGAAAACAAAAGCTGTTAATGGCCAAAAATATGAAGAAGCTGCAAAATTACGTGATGATGAAAAGAATCTTGAGGCTGCATTACATTCTGCTCAGCAACAATGGGAAGATGATTCTAAATTAAATAGAGAAGTTGTAACAGAAGACAATGTGGCGGAAGTGGTATCTATGATGACAGGAATTCCTGTAAATAGAGTTGCCGAAGCTGAAAGTCACAGATTAGGAGAATTACCTCAAATGATTAAAGGAAAGGTGATTGGACAAAATGAGGCCGTTATCAAAGTTGTAAAAGCAATACAGCGAAACAGAGTTGGCTTAAAAGATCCAGACAAACCCATTGGTTCGTTTATATTTCTTGGTCAAACAGGGGTCGGTAAAACACAACTAGCTAAAGTATTAGCCAAAGAACTATTTGACTCTGATGATTCTCTAATTAGAATAGACATGAGTGAATACATGGAAAAATTTGCGATTTCTAGATTAATTGGAGCACCTCCGGGATATGTTGGTTATGAAGAAGGTGGTCAATTAACTGAAAAGGTTCGAAGAAAACCATATGCTGTTGTTTTATTAGACGAAATTGAAAAAGCACATCCAGATGTTTTTAACATGTTACTACAAATTTTAGACGATGGACACATTACAGATAGCTTAGGTAGAACAATAGATTTTAGAAATACCATCATCATCATGACCTCCAACATTGGCGCTCGCCAATTGAAAGACTTTGGTGCTGGAGTTGGTTTTGGAACTGCAGCTAAACAAGAACAATCAGATGAATATGCCAAAGGAATTATTGAAGGAGCTTTAAAAAAATCTTTTGCTCCTGAATTCTTAAATAGAATTGATGATGTAATAGTTTTTAATGCCTTAGAAAGAAAAGATATTCATTCAATTATAGATATAGAATTAGACAAATTGTTGCATAGAATCTTAGATTTAGGCTATACTTTAAAGCTAAGCAACAAAGCAAAAGATTACATAGCTGATAAAGGCTTTGATAAAAAATATGGTGCACGCCCTTTAAAAAGAGCTATTCAGAAATACATTGAGGATGCTTTAGCCGAAGAAATTGTCAATTCTAAATTAACAGAAGGAGATACGATTTCAATGGATTTAGATGAGAAAAACAAGAATCTCACCATTAAAATTAAAAAAGGTAAAAAAGAGAAAGAAACAAGAACGGAAGCTGACGAATAATAAAAATCCCAAACGAGAGTTTGGGATTTTTTTCTGTTTAAAATAGTACTAAATCTTGTTTATTAAAGCTTAAAATAATTCTTCAGTATCTATATCCAAAGAAGAAATATATTTAGAAGCAGCCATAATATCTGTATGCATCACTCTATCTTCTTCAACAATAGAAACATCTTCTCTAAATGAATTAATAAAAGATTCTATAAATGGAGAACTTTTAGCTTTCCCAAAACTTAAACCTTGAGATGCTGTAAAAAGCTCTATGGCTAATACTGTTTGAATATTATCTACTACTTTCTTACACTTTGTAGCACCATTTGCCCCCATACTTACATGATCCTCTTGTCCGTTACTAGATTCTATAGAATCTACACTGGCTGGGGTTGCATACTGTTTATTCTGGCTTACAATACTTGCAGCAGTATATTGTGGAATCATAAAACCACTATTTAATCCTGGATTGGAAACCAAAAATGGTGGTAAATGTCTATGCCCAGAAACTAACTGATACGTTCTACGTTCAGAAATATTTCCCAATTCAGCCATGGCAATAGCTAGAAAATCTAAGGTTAATGCCAAAGGTTGTCCATGAAAATTCCCTCCAGAAATAATTTCATCTTCTTCTATAAATATGTTCGGGTTGTCTGTTACTGAATTTATTTCCGTTAAAAAAGTCTTTGTCACAAAACGAATTGTATCTTTTGTAGCTCCATGAACTTGGGGCATACAACGAAATGAATAAGGGTCTTGTACATGCTGCTTCTCTTGAGTAATTAAGGCACTATCTTCTAAAAATTCTCGAATTTTTTTTGCTGTTTTTAGCTGTCCTTTGTGAGGCCTAACCTTATGAACTAACTCATTAAATGGTTCTATTCTACCATCAAAAGCTTCTAAAGAAATAGTCCCAATTAAATCTGATAAATAAGATAACTTGTGTGCTTTTAAAAGATTGTAAATACCATATGCAGTCATAAACTGTGTTCCGTTTAGTAATGCCAATCCTTCTTTCGATTGTAAATTAATTTTCTCCCAACCAAAACGTCGTAAAATTTCTTCTCCAGAAAATCGTTCTCCTTTATAATCTAATTCTCCTAAGCCAATCAAAGGCAATGCCAAATGTGCCAATGGAGACAAATCTCCGGAAGCTCCCAATGATCCTTGATCATACACTATTGGTGTAATATCATTATTATAAAAATCCAGCAATCTATTGACGGTTTGTAACTGAATTCCAGAATGACCGTAACTTAAAGATTGAATTTTAAGCAATAACATTAATTTTACAATGGTCTTAGGAACTTCTTCACCGGCTCCACAGGCGTGACTCATCACTAAGTTTTCTTGTAATTTCTGAAGATTTTCACCTTTAATTTTGACATTATACAAAGCTCCAAAACCCGTATTAATACCATAAATAGGCTTAGAGACAGATTTCATCTTCTCATCTAAATAGGCTCTACATTTTTCTATTCGAGCAATGGCAGCTGTAGAAAGTAGTAACTTTTTATCATTGGTTAAAACATCTTGTATAATCCTGAGATCTATTGGACTAGCATCTATTGTATGCACTAAACTCATAAAGGTATATTGTATATGTAAAAGTAATAAACGATGTTAATTATGCAACAAAATTTAACAGTTTTTCTATTCAAATAGTTTTTATCTTTGAAAACAAAAAATTTTTATTCATGAGAAAATTAGGAATATTAGCAGTATTGATTGTTGTATTGAGTTCTTGCGAGACTGAACATTCTAAAGAGTACTTAACATTCAGTGGGAAAATAGAAAACTCTAAAGATTCTATACTAATAATTGTAGGTGAAGGGATGTCTAAAACCATTAAAATAGCAGAAGATGGAAGTTTTAAAGATACTTTAAAAGTAAAAGAACCCAAATTATACACCTTGTCATCTCAAAACAGTGGGAGAGGAATTGTCTTTTTAAAAAATGGATATTCACTAGAGCTAACAGGAGATGCTACAGACTTTTTCAACAGTTTTATATATCAAGGAAATGATGAAGGTGCAGACAGTAATAACTTTATAGTCAAAAGATTTAGCTTTGGAAAAACTGCTGGAAATATTAAAGGGTTTATAGCCTTAGAAAAAGAAGATTTTTTAAATAAAGTATCTCATTTCAAAAATGGAATGGACAGTATTTCTCAATTATACAGCAATGTAAACTCCGATATGCTCAAAGAATCTAATGATCAGAATAGTAATTTTTTTAAAAAATTGTTAGACAACTATGATACCATGCATGCAAATATGTTGCAACAAAACATTGCTGAAGAAAAATTAAAAAGAGGAAATCTTGCACCGGAATTTTTAAACTATGAAAACGATGCAGGTGGGACTAGTTCTTTGAAAGATTTTGAAGGAAACTATGTTTATATAGATGTATGGGCTACTTGGTGTAGACCTTGTATTGCTCAGATACCATATTTAAAAAAGTTAGAAGAAGAATACAAAAATAAAAATATAACTTTTGTGAGTATTTCTACAGATGATGACAGACGGTCCAGTGGAAGTTGGGAAAAAGCTCATGATAAGTGGAAAAATATGGTGAAACAAAAAAATCTAACTGGAACTCAATTATGGGCTGGCAAAGATAATACTCGTTTTTCTCAAGAATATATGATTAGAGGTATTCCTAGATTTATCTTAATTGACCCTAAAGGAAATATTGTCGACAGTGATGCTAAACGTCCAACAGATCCTTCCATAAGGACATTACTAAATGAACTACCTGGGATTTAACAGTATAAAAAAAAGTCGAGAGAATTCTCTCGACTTTTTTATACTTTTAATTTACTTTAAAAAAAAGAATTCTATTCTTTATAAACTCCCATTTGAGCGTATTTTTCCATTCTTGTGCTTACTATTTCTACCTCTGATAAATCTTTGAGTTCTTCGAAAGAGCTCAATATCGTTTTTTTAACTGCTTCGAAAGCCCCTTCTCTATTAGAATGAGCTCCTCCTACAGGTTCTTTTATAATAGCATCTATCAACTTTAATCGTTTCATATCATCTCCTGTTAATTTTAAAGCCGCTGCTGCTTGTTCTTTATATCCCCAGCTCCGCCATAAAATAGAAGAACAAGATTCTGGAGAAATAACTGTATACCAGGTATTTTCCATCATATATACTTTATTCCCAACTCCAATACCTAAGGCTCCTCCAGATGCTCCTTCACCAATTACAATAGTTATTATAGGTGTTTTTAAACGAGTCATTTCTAGAATATTTCTTGCAATAGCTTCTCCTTGTCCTCTTTCTTCAGCTTCTAATCCTGGATAGGCTCCTGGTGTATCTAATAGGGTAACTACTGGAATACCAAATTTCTCAGCCATTTTCATCAGACGAAGTGCCTTCCTATATCCTTCTGGATTAGCCATTCCAAAATTTCTGTACTGACGCGTTTTTGTATTGTATCCTTTTTGCTGTCCGATAAACATAAAGGACTGATCACCTATCTTTCCAAGACCACCAATCATTGCTTTATCATCTTTTACATTTCTATCTCCATGCAATTCCATAAAGGTATCTCCACAAATTGCTTTGATATAATCTAAAGTATAGGGTCTATTTGGATGTCTAGACAACTGAACACGCTGCCAAGGGGTTAAGTTTTTATAAATATCTTTTTTAGTTTTTTCTAGCTTTTTTTCTATTTTTTTACAGGTTGCAATAACGTCAACATCGCTATCAACACCTATTTCATAACATTTCCCTAACTGCTCCTTCAATTCTTTAATAGGTAATTCGAAGTCTAAATATTCCATAGTTTGGTAATTTGTTTTCTATAAAATCGATCTACAAAAATCGAACATTTCATGTAACAAATTTACTACAAAAAAATGTGTCGTTGTACATTGATTTCTATTTTTTTGATTGTTTAAGTTTCCCTACTTTATTTGCAATACTTTTCATGTTTTTTAGAATTCCGTTTAGCAACACTACAAACAAAACAATACCTGCTCCCATATAAAATTCTGAGTTCATTTTCTCACTCTCTCCAAAAATAATCAAGGCTAAAATAATTGCATATACCGGTTCTAAATTTATGGTAAGCATTACAGTATAGGGCGTCAAGTGTTTCATCACATCAACAGAAACAATAAACGCATATGCTGTACAAATACTACTTAGAATTAGAAGATATATCCAATCTGAACTTTGTAAAATAAAAAAACTTACCGAAAAAGACCCTTGAAAAAATAAAAATAGAGTAATAAATATTGCTCCAAAAAATAATTGGTACAGAGAAATAATAGATGCGTTGTGTTTTCTAATAAACAATCCATTTAACACAGAAAATAAGGCTGCTAAAAAAGATGAAATAAGGGCGTATACAATTCCTAATGTATATTGAGATTCAAAACTAAAAATAATATACAATCCTCCTATGACCATAAGCCCTAAAAAAATTTCAGTCGTTTTAATTTTTCTTTTAAAGAAAAAAGGTTCTATGAGCGATGTAAAAAAAGCTCCAGTACTCATGGCTACTAATGCTACTGAAACGTTAGAAACTTTTATTGCTTTAAAAAAAGTAATCCAATGAAGTGCTATTAAGATGCCCGATAAAAAAAATTTTAATACAGAGATATTATCTAGTCTAAAAGACTTCTTTTTAAAAATAAAATAAACTGCTATAAAAAAAGAGGCCAATAGCATTCTAAACCAAACTAACGGAATAGCATCTATAGAAATTAATTTCCCTAGTATGGCTGTAAAACCCCAAATAAAAACAATAAAATGGAGTTGTAAATAATGTCTTATGTTACTTTTTTGCATTTAAGTAAAGATAAAGTGCTAATAATCCAAAGATAATATTTGGAATCCAAACATATAGCAATGAGTTGGCTCCTGCAACAGCTCCTAATACTTCCGCTACTTTTAAAAAGAATACATAAATAAACATAATGGTAACTCCAATACCTAAATTAACTCCAATACCTCCTCTTTTTTTCTTAAACGCCAATGCTACTGCTATAATTGTTAGAATATAAGAAGCGATTGGTAAACTAGTCCTTTTATGAAACTCTACTAAATAGGCATTTAAATTCTTAACGCCTCTTTTTTTCGATATTTTAATGAATTCTGATAGTTCATTAGAAGGCATTTCTTGAGCAAGAGCCGATTTATACAAGAAGTCTTTAGGAGTAAAAGTAAACGTGGTGTCTAAATTTATACCTCCAAAAATACTATCTCTGTCTTTATATACTTTTCTTAATTTATAGCGTGTTAATCGAAAGGTACTATCTTTTTTTGACCAGCGAATATTATCGGAAGTTAATTTTTGAACTAATTCAATTCCTTTATAATTTTCTATAGAGAAATAACTTCCTTGAGAAGATTTAAAATTATAGCTTTTTATGTACATATAAGTGCTATCATTCAATTGTAAACTAAAATTTTCAACAACATTATCTTTCCACCTCTTCTGATTAAAAAACTCTTTTTCAAATTGTTTTCTCTCTTTACTACTATTAGGAACTACAAAATGATTCATTGCTAGGGAAACCATAACGACTAGAGTGGCACCAATTATATAGGGATATAAAAACCTAGTAAATGAAATTCTAGCATTTGTCATAGCTACAATTTCTGTATTGTTTGATAGTTTAGAAGTAAATAATATCACTGCAATAAACAATGCCAAGGGCATGAAAGTATTGGCATAATAGATAATGAAATTTTTATAATACTCATCTATAATTTGCCCCACACTCAAATCACTGTGCGATAAAAACTTATCTATTCGCTGAGAGATATCAATTGCAACTGCAATAGGAATCAAAATAAGTAAGGTAAACAAGAAGGTTACCAAATATCTTTTTAATATGTACCAGTCTAATTTTTTCACTATAAT
>MDTF01007105.1_pt1 | contig 16885 bp, 21 predicted proteins | sample 811191 | NCBI WGS metagenome assembly MDTF01 (sample SAMN05326649, study PRJNA326480) | marine metagenome | isolation source: seawater | place: Southern Ocean | collected 2011 | reverse complement strand
TGCCTATGTTCGATTTGCTTCAGTTTATAAAAATTTTAAAGAAGCAAAAGATTTTGAACAATTTGTTGGTAACCTAAATGTTTACAAGTCAGAATAAAGATTATTTTTTTTTAAAATTAGCGTTTCGACAAGCTAATATTAATCTTGGTTCAACTTCATTAAATCCCTCAGTAGGATGCGTTGTTGTAAAAAATAATTCAGTAATTTCATCAGGAAGAACCTATTTTAATGGAAGGCCTCATGCAGAAGCAGTTGCATTAGCAAAAAACATAAATTTTAAAGATTCAACTATATATATTACGTTAGAACCCTGTTCCCATTATGGAGAAACTCCTCCATGTGTAAAAAAAATTATTAATAAAAAAATTTATAAAGTAATATTTTCAATAAACGATATTGATAAAAGATCTAAGAATTTAGCTTTCAAGAATCTAAAAAAAGCAAAAATAAAAGTAAAGAGATTTATTCATAAAAGTTATGCAGAAAATTTTTATCAAAGTTATTTTTTACAAGCTTCAAAACAGCCTCCTTATATTGATGTGAAGCTTGCAGTTTCTAATGACTATTTATCAATAAATAAGAAACAGAAGTGGATCACCAATAACACTTCCAGAAATGTTGGAAACTTTTTAAGATCTAAATATGACTGTATACTCTCAACTTCAAAAACAATTAATTGTGACAACCCACAACTAGATTGCAGAATAGAGGGATTAGAACATAAATCTCCAGCTGTTGTTATTGTAGATCGTTCTTTTAGAATCAAAAAAAAATCAAAAATATTTAAAAATAGATCTAGAGAAATTTTTATTTTTACTCAAACTAACAATAAAATTAAAGAAGAATACTTTAAGAAGATTGGTGTAAATATTATTAAATTACAAAAATCTGACTACTTAAAAAATGATATCTCAGAGATATATTTCCTTCTAAAACAACTTGGTTTTAATAGGATTTTATTAGAAAGCGGAGTAAAATACATCAATGAAGTTTTAAAGTGTAATTTAATAAAAAATTTTTACCTGTTTAAATCATCTTTCAATCTTAAAAATAAAGGAAAAAATAACACAAAGATAAATTTAATAAAAAAGCTTAAAACAACAATTAAGAATAAAGTTAGAATTAATCTCAATGGTGATAGTTTATATAAAATAGAATTATAATGTTTAATGGAATAATATATAAAACTGGTTCAATCTTAGAAATTATAGAGGGTAAAAACCATTCTGAAATAGTTTTAAAAACTAATTTAAAGCTTAGGAAATCGGAAGTTGGTAGCTCACTATGTTGTAACGGGACCTGTCTGACTATAACTAAAGTTCATAATAGCCATGTTTCTTTTTACCTTTCCAGAGAAACATTAAAAAGAACAAGTTTTAGCGGTGCAAAAATTGGTGATCTTATAAATATTGAAAAGTCCCTTAATTATGGAAATAAAATATCAGGTCACTATGTTCAAGGTCACGTGGACACAACTAGTTATGTTTCAAATATAATAGTTGTAGACAAAACTTGGATAGTTACATTTAAAATTTCTAAAATTTATAAAAAATTTCTTATTAATAAAGGCTCAATTTCTATTAATGGAGTTTCATTAACAATTTCTGCGGTAAAAAAGGATACTTTTCAAATAAGTATAATTCCACACACCCTTAAACTCACAAACTTGATAAAATTAAAAAAAAATAGTTTAGTAAATGTAGAGTTTGATATATTTGGTAAATATTTACTTAATTTAAATAAATAAATATGAAGAAAATTTCTCTTTCTCCAATAAAAAATATTATACAGGAAGCAAAACGTGGAAAAATTTTCATTTTAGTTGACAACAAAAATAGAGAAAATGAAGGCGATCTTGTTATTCCTGCTTCTAAAGCAAATTCTAAAAGCATTAATTTTATGGCCAAACATGGCAGGGGATTAATTTGTTTAGCGTTAAACAAAAAGCAAGTTGAGAGATTATCCTTACCTTTAATGTCCGCAGTAAATAAAGCAAGAATGCAAACTGCATTTACTGTTTCAATAGAAGCACGGAAAGGCATAACAACTGGTATTTCTGCCTTTGATAGAGCAAAAACAATTAAAGTTGCAATTAACAGTAAAGTAAAAAAACAAGATATCGTATCTCCAGGACATGTTTTCCCTTTAGTGGCACGTAGTGGCGGTGTACTTGAGAGAGCAGGCCATACAGAAGCATCTGTTGATATATCTAAATTAGCGAAAATGAATCCTAGTTCTGTAATTTGTGAAGTGATGAACGAAGATGGGAGAATGGCAAGACTTGATGACCTCTTAAAATTTGCGATAAAACATAAACTAAAAATTGCAAGTATTGAAGACCTAATATCTTATAGGCTTAAAAATGAAAAATTAATTTCTAAAACAAAAAATAAAAAAATAAAGATCAAAAAATTTGGTATATTTGATTTAACTATTTTTAAAAATAAATTAGATAACCTAAATCATCTAGCAATTACTAGAGGAAAATTTAGTTTAAATAAATCTTCGAGAGTAAGAGTAATTTCTATTAAAAAATTTAATAAATTAGAAAATTTAAAAAACAGCATCTTTATAAAATCAATAAAATATCTTTCCCAATTTAATAATTTTGCATTAATTATAATAAAAAATGAAACGTCCATCACAAATAAAGATGAAACTATTAAAAGCACCAATATTTTAAGATACTATGGCATTGGGGCTCAAATAATAAAAGATCTAAAAATAAAAAACATGGTACTAGTATCAAGATCAAAAAAAAAAATAATAGGTTTAGACGGATATGGAATTAAAATTACAAAACAAGAAATAATTAAATGAAAAGTAAAATAAAAATTTGTATTGTTGTATCTAAATATAACAATACTTCAAAATTATTAGAAAGTGCAATTTCAGAACTAAAAAAAAGAAAAATTTTTTTTAAGACATTAGAAGTGCCAGGTGCATTCGAAATACCTGTTGTCATTGCAAGAAATATAAAAAAATATGATGGTTTCATTGCCGTGGGTTCAATAATCAAAGGTGAAACACCTAATTTTGATTTCATTTCTTCTGCGATTACTAACGGACTTATTCAAATCTCAATTTTATACAAAAAACCTATTGGCAATGCCGTGCTGACCTGTTTAAATGTGAAACAAGCTAAAGCAAGAGCTGTAAAAGGATTTGAGGCCGCTATAGCAGTTTGCAATGTATTAAATGGCAAATAATAAAAAAAATGTTACACCAAGAATAAGAGTTATCCAAAAACTTTATGGAAACTCTTTAAATTCCGACGCAGATATTGAATATCCAAAAAGTCAGTATAAAAAATTTATTAAAGATGTGGTTCAAGGTACTATTGAACGAAACGATTTAATAATTGAGACTATTAAAAACCATATACCAGATGATCTTGACCTAAAAAGAACAGATAAATTATTAAAAATTATCATATTTGCCGCTATTTTCGAACTTATGTTTAAACACAACAGTCCCACAAAAGTTATAATTAATGAGTATGTTAAAACTTCTGAGTTTTTCCTTGAAAAAGCGCAAATTAAATTTGTAAATGCAATTTTGGATAAAATATCTAAAAGTATAAGAAAACTACCATAGTTTATTAAGACTTTAATTAATAAAAAAGCAAAGTATTACTTGCCTTTAATGTTTTTTTTTGACATTTATGAAAATCTTATGAGTTCAGTTAATGAATTACTTTATGTTATAATTTTTACAGGTCTGATAGCAGTTTTTTATAGCTATTTACTGTCAAAACAAATTTTAAAAGCTAGTCCCGGTAACGCTAAAATGCAAGAGATTGCAGAAGCAATACAAATTGGTGCAAAAGCATATTTAAAAAGACAATACATTACCATCTCTATTGTTGGTGTAGTTGTACTAGCTATAGTAAGTTATTTTTTTAGTCCCTTAGTAGGATTAGGATATTTTATTGGAGCGGCTCTTTCGGGTATCGCTGGATATTTAGGTATGTTAATTTCAGTCGAGGCAAATGTTAGAACTGCTGAAGCTTCAAGAAAAAGTTTACAATCTGGTTTAACAATGGCGTTTAAGTCAGGAGCAATCACAGGACTACTTGTCGCCGGTTTAGCTCTTTTATCAATTGCAATTTACTATTTGATTTTAATAGATTTAAATGTTGATAGCAGAGAAATTATAAATGCTTTAGTGGCGTTAGGTTTTGGAGCTTCATTAATTTCAATTTTTGCTAGATTAGGTGGAGGTATTTTTACAAAGGGAGCTGATGTTGGTGCTGATCTTGTTGGCAAAGTTGAAGCCGGTATTCCTGAAGACGACCCAAGAAATCCAGCCGTAATAGCAGACAACGTTGGTGACAACGTTGGTGATTGCGCGGGAATGGCCGCGGACTTATTTGAAACTTACGCAGTAACAATTGTTGCAACAATGGTTTTAGCTTCAATATTCTTTACGAGTAACGCTAACATGATGGTCTACCCATTAGCAATTGGTGGCTCTTGCATACTTACATCAATAGCTGGAACTTTCTTCGTTAGATTAGGTAAAACTAAAAATATAATGAACGCACTTTATAAAGGCTTTATTGTAACTGCCGTTTTGTCTCTCGTTATTTTATACCCAGTTACCGATTCTGTTCTTGGATTAGAAACAGTATTTAACGTATCAAACAAAAGTTTTACTGGTTTAGATTTATACATATGCGGAGTAGCAGGACTATTTATAACTGGTTTGCTTATTTGGATCACAGAGTATTACACAGGAACTAATTATAGACCTGTTAGATCAATCGCTAAGTCATCTACGACAGGCCACGGTACTAATGTTATTCAAGGTTTAGCTGTTTCAATGGAAGCTACTGCTATACCTGCTTTAATTATAGTAATTGGAATTTTGTACACCAATAGCATTGCTGGACTTTTTGGAATTGCAATCGCTGTAACATCTATGCTTGCTTTAACAGGTATGGTTGTTGCTTTAGATGCTTATGGGCCAGTAACTGACAATGCTGGTGGAATTGCAGAAATGGCAAAGTTACCAAAATCTGTAAGGAAAACCACAGACGCTTTAGATGCTGTAGGTAACACTACAAAAGCTGTAACCAAGGGTTATGCTATCGGTTCCGCCGGTTTAGGTGCTTTAGTTTTATTTGCGGCTTATACAGAAGACATTAAATATTTTTCTAGTGTTAAAGGCTCAGCTCTTGAAGGCATAGAGGTAAGTTTTGATCTATCTAATCCATTCGTTGTAGTTGGTTTACTTGTTGGTGGAATGTTACCGTATCTTTTTGGATCAATGGGAATGCAAGCAGTAGGTAGAGCAGGTGGAGCAGTAGTAGTTGAAGTAAGAAGACAGTTTAAAAAAATTCCTGGAATAATGAAAGGAACTAGAAAACCTGATTACGGAAGACTAGTAGATCTTTTAACAAAATCGGCAATTAAAGAAATGATTGTACCTTCTTTATTACCAGTCCTATCACCTATTGTTTTATACTTTATTATCTTGCCGATTGGGGGAATGAGTGCTGCCCTTTCAACTTTAGGAGCAATGTTACTTGGTGTTATTATTACAGGATTATTTTTAGCTATTTCCATGACAGCTGGTGGTGGAGCCTGGGATAACGCTAAAAAATATATTGAAGACGGCAACTTTGGAGGCAAGGGTTCCGAAGCACATAAAGCAGCAGTAACAGGAGATACTGTAGGTGATCCATATAAAGACACCGCAGGTCCCGCAGTAAATCCAATGATTAAAATTACTAATATTGTAGCTTTACTTTTATTGGCTGTTATCGCTCACTAAAATTGTCTTTTTCCATACATTTTTTGTCTAATACTAGACAAAAATTTACCAACAAAACTTTGTTTTGATATATCATTTTTTGTTTCACTTTTAGAATATTTAATTTTTTTCATATCATCTTTGTTATATATTTTCTTTCCAGTTAACACGCCATATTTATCAAAACTTAACTCCAAAATATTATTTTTTTGTAAAACATTTCGTCCCAATTTAATAAGTTTTCCCCTGGTTATAGTTCTTTCAAAATATATCCAAATATCCTCACTTTTAATTGAAGTAGAGTGAGGGTTTCCAATAACATTTATGACATCATTTTTATTAGTTTTACCAACTATTAAAATTTTTTCTCTATTCTCTAAAAAATTGATACCATGAGATTTATTTGGTTCCTGTAATTGACAGTTAATTAAAAAAAATGAAAAAAATATGATATAAAATACTTTAATATGTATTCTGTATATAAAACTCATCATAAGCTTCTTTATAGTAGTTTAGTAGAATTATCACGTAATATTTTTTTTTATAAAAAAATTAGACTAAAAGATGATTTTGAAACTAGAATTAATTTAATATTTATTCATTTTTCCTTAATTTTAATTGTTTTTAAGGAAAAAAATAAAAATAAATTCCCTCAAGATATATTTGACAATATTTTTTTAAATATTGAATATCATATTAGAGAGCTTGGCTATGGTGATGTCGCGGTAAATAAAAAAATGAAGGATCTGTTACGTAATTTTTATGATATTTTATTAAAGATTAAGATACCAAATGTTCAAAAAAACATGATAGACAAAATCATTCTCAAAAATTACCTTGAACCTCAAGTTATTGAACATGGGGAATTAATAGCCAATTTAGCTAATTATTTTGAAAAATATTACCATTATTGCTTTGAATTAGAGAACAATAGTATGTTAAAAGGTGAAATTAAATTTAATTATTGATAACAAAATGGCCGTACCAAAACGTAAAACAACTCCATCAAAAAGAAACATGCGAAGATCACATCATCGCATTAAATCTACAAATATCATAGAAGACAAAAAAAGTGGTGAGTATAGACTTTCACATCATGTAGATTTAAAAACTGGTTATTATAACGGTAAAAAAATCTTAGACATTTAGTCTTACTCAATCTTAATCATGAATAACAAAATAATAATTGCAATAGATGCAATGGGAGGTGAAAACGCACCAACTAAAAATATTGAAGGTGTAGCAATTTTTTTTAAAAAAAATATTAAAAAGAACGATTTTTTCTTTAATATATATGGAGACAAAAATCTTATAAACAAAGAAATAAATAAATATAAATTTTCAAAAAACTGTTACAAAATTATTCATTCATCAACTACTGTTTCTGATGAAGAGACACCGTTAACAGCAATTAAAAACTCAAAAGATAGCAGTATGTGGAACGCAATTAATTCTCAAATAGAATTAAACTCCAACATTACTCTTTCAGCAGGAAATACCGGTGTGCTTTTTGTTATCTCGAGAATGTTACTTAAAACCATTGAGTCAGTTAGCAAGCCAGCTCTAGCAGGCCTATGGCCTAATAAGAAAAATATGAATGTTGTTTTAGATCTTGGTGCAAATGTAGAATGTGATGATAAAAATTTAGTAGATTTTGCAGAAATGGGTGCTGCACTTTACAAATCTCTTTTTCCAAACGATTCTGCAAAAGTTGCTTTGTTGAATATTGGCTCTGAGGAAATTAAAGGCACAGAAACTTTGAAAAAAACCTACTTCAAATTAAAGGAAATAAGTAAGTTTGGTGATTTTCAATTTGATGGATTTATAGAAGGAAATAAAATTACTAATGGTGACTCTAATGTAATAGTGACCGATGGCTTTACCGGAAACATAGCGTTAAAAACAGCTGAAGGAACAGTTAAGTTTATGACAGACACTCTAAAAGCTTCTCTTACAGAAACACTATTGGCAAAGTTTTCACTTTTATTTTCTTATTTTGCTTTAAAAAAATTTAAATCAAAACTTGATCCTCGTAAATTTAATGGAGCTATATTTTTAGGACTTAAAGGACCTGTCGTAAAAAGTCATGGCTCAACTGATGCCACAGGTTTTTATTATTCAATTGATTTATGTTATCGTATTGTAAAGGGTGATTTAATGAGTAAAATTAAAAATAATTTAAGCCATGTTAATGGTAAAAAATAGTCGAAATAATTTAAAAAAAAAAAATATTGTTCAAAATATTTATTCTAATATAGGAATTTCTTCTTTTTATTCAACTAAGATTGTTAATGACATAATTCACATTTTAACCTCTCAACTATTGATAAATAATAAATTAAAAATAAAAAATTTTGGAGTTTTTTCATTAAAGAAAAAAAATAAAAGAACTGGTTTAAATCCACAAACTAAAGAGAAGCACAATATTTCTGAAAGAATTGTTGCTTTGTTTAAGGCGTCTGATTCTTTAAAAATAAGAATTAATAAAAATGTTAAAAGATAAAAATAAATTATTAAATATTTCTGAATTAGCTTTAAAGATTAATTTAGTTAACCCTAAAAACAAAAAACCTTTAATTCACACACTAAGATTCTGGGAGACTAAATTTAAACAATTAAAGCCAACTATTCTAGGAGGGGGACGAAGATATTATTCTTTGAAAGATATTGAGGTGGTTAAAATGATTTTTTTTCTTTTAAAAGAACAGGGTATGACGATAAACGGCGCTAAAAAAGCTATGAATGAAAACTTAAAACATCTTGACGAGACAAAAACTTCAAGTATAAAAGCTAAATATAATATAAATAGAATTAAATTAAAATCTAAAGAAATTTTAAAAAAAATAAATAAATTACATGGCAAAAAAAACACACATTAAGGTAAGACTAGTACCAGAGGCTAAGCCTAACAGTGCTTTTTTTTATTACGCTAAAAAACCTACAAAGGGTGAAAAAGTTAAAGATAAATTAAGGGTCAATAAATATAATCCAGTTACAAGAAAACATGAAGTTTTTGTTGAAAAAAAACTTCCACCTCACAGTAAATAGTTTTATTTTTTAAAATTTTTATATTCGTATCTGATAAATGATCTAATCATTTCTTTCCAAATACTTTGAGTTATTGAAGGATCAATTTTTAACTTTATTGATTTTTTTTTTATTCTTTTTAAAATTAGGTCAATTCTTTTTTTATCAACTATTTCATTTTTGCTCTTTTTTAATTTTACTATTTGATTTACTAAATTAGTACGGCTTTTTATAATCAGCAAAAGCTTAGAGTCCAATTTATCTAATTTTATTCGTATTTTTTTAATTTCAGGTCTTATCATAGCGACATTTATATTATGTTTAATTAATTAATTAATTATATATTAGATTCTTAATGTTAAAAAATAAAAATTATAATATTGTTTTTCATATTTGGTTAATAAGTATTGCTTTTTTAGTCGCTCTTATTATTATTGTTGGTGGCTTAACTAGATTAACTGATTCAGGACTTTCAATTACTGAGTGGGAGCTGTTCAAGGGCATACTACCCCCGACAAGTGAAGAAGACTGGGTAAGGTATTTTGAAGCCTACAAGCTAATACCTCAGTATATACTTTTAAACAGCAATATGAATCTTGAGGAGTTTAAATTTATTTTTTTTTGGGAATATGCCCATAGATTACTCGCTAGGTTTATTGGTCTTTTTTTTTTAATACCTTTTTTATTCTTTATAATTATTAATTTATTGTCAAAACAGTTACTATTAAAACTTACAAATATATTTATTCTTATTTTAATTCAGGGCTCTATAGGCTGGTATATGGTTAAGAGTGGACTAATAGAAAATACTTCAGTTAGTCATTACCGTCTTTCTATACACTTGTTTATTGCGTTTACTATTTTTTCATCTTTGATTTGGATTTTATTAAATTCTTTAAAAATGACTAAAAAAAAATTCTTTCAGTTTAATTATAATTATTTTTCTGTTAAATTGCTGTTAATACTTTTATTTTTACAAATTATATTAGGAGCTTTTGTGTCAGGTCTTGATGCCGGTAAAATATATCAAACATGGCCTTTAATGAACGGCAATTATTTTCCTGATGACGTTGAACTAAATAGTTTTTTTAATTTTGATAAAGCCAGTACAGTTCAATTCTTTCATAGGAATATTGCTTATTTAATATTTATAGTATCTGTTTATCTTGGATTTAATGTTTTTAAAAAAAAAGAAACACACCTTTACAACAATTATTTATTTTTTATCTTATTTATAAATGTTCAAATAGTTTTAGGTATTTTTGTTTTGATTTCTGGTGCAAATATTTATTTAGCTTCAATGCATCAGATTTCAAGTATATTTTTAGTACTTATAGCTTTAAGCCTTTATCACCGCACAATCTCAATGTAATAGAGGGTTATTTCTATTAATTCCCAATGTAAACTCTGTAAATTCAATTGACTTTATTAATCATTATTAGTATTCATCGCCATAATTTACATGACACCATTTATTAAAAAAAAAGAAATTAAAAACGACTGGTATCTGATTGATGCAGATAATGCTGTCGTAGGAAGACTTGCCGCCTACATATCAAAAGTACTTAGAGGAAAAAATAAAGCAACTTTTAACCCACACATGGACAATGGCGATTTTATTGTAGTGACAAACATTGAAAAAATGAAATTTACAGGAAAAAAATTTAAAAATAAGATTTATTATAGACACACAGGACATCCAGGCGGTATTAAAGAAAATACCCCAGCGCGTATGACCGAGAAAGACAAAACGCAAGACATACTAAGACTAGCGGTAAAAAGAATGTTGCCAGGCGGTCCATTAGCAAAAAAACAATTAACAAAATTAAAAATCTATAACGGTGATAAGCACCCACACGAAGTGCAAAACCCAACTATTGTTAACTTTAAGGAATTAAACAAAAAAAATACTATAAGAAATTAATGGAAACGCAATCTACAGTAAAAAATTTAGCTCCTAAAAAAATAAAATTAGATTTTAAAGATAGCAAGTACGCTACTGGCAGAAGGAAAAGGTCTATAGCAAAAGTTTGGGTAAAAAAAGGATCTGGTGCTATTCATGTTAATGGTAAAGTAATGATCAATTACTTTAAAAGACCTGTTCATCAAATTATTGTCATGCGCCCTTTAGAGTTATCTAATGTTGCTACATCGTATGATGTTAGAGCATCTGTAAAAGGTGGTGGTTTATCGGGTCAAGCTGGAGCTATTATACATGGTCTATCAAGAGCATTAGTTCTTCATGATGAGAGTTTAAAAACTACACTAAAAAAAGAAAAATTGACTACTAGGGATTCAAGAGTTGTTGAAAGAAAAAAATACGGCCGTAAAAAAGCAAGAAGAAGCTTCCAGTTTTCTAAAAGATAAATCATTTAAATTTATTATTCACAACATCAGTGATATAAATGTTTATGTCACAAAAAAAACTCAGTATAGCCGTTGCGGGTGCTACAGGTTATGTTGGTTTAGATTTAGTTTACTATTTATCCAAACATCCGAAAGTTAGAATTTCTTATTTGTGCGCACAAAAAAAAATTGGCACAAATATAAATAAACTTGATTCTAGAATAAAAAAAAAACTTCCTAGAATATCAAACTTAAAAGATGTCAATTGGAATAAAGTAGACTTGTTATATTTATCTCTACCAAATAGTGAAGCTCAAAAATTAACTAAAAAACTTTTTAAATATCTTCATCTAAAATTTATTGACCTGTCTGCAGACTTTAGAATAGAAAATTCTAGGGAATATAAAAAATGGTATTCAATAAATCATAGTGCAAAAAATTTAATTAATAAAACTATTTACTCAATACCTGAATTTACAAAAAGTAAAATAAAAGACTACAGAATAATAGCTAATCCAGGATGTTACCCGACATCTATACAGTTAGCACTCGTGCCACTTATGAAAAAATTTTTAATAGAAACTAATAATATTATAATTGATTCTAAGTCTGGTTATTCAGGAGCGGGTAAAAACTACAAATCTAAGTTTACTCATAAAAATATTGACGATTCTATATTTGCATATGGAATAGAAAAGCACAGACACATGTCAGAACTTGATCAAGAATTTAAAAAAATTTCTAAGAGACAATTAGAGTATAGTTTTAATCCACATTTATTACCAACTTTTAGAGGCATTCTTTCTAGCATTTATATTAAAACAAAAAAAAATGTAGACATAACAAAAGTCCATAACGAACTAAATAAATTTTATACTTCAAATGTTTTTATAAAAATATTAAAAATTAATACAGCCATAGGCAGCGGTAATGTTTTAAATACAAATAATTGCGAAATTTCTGTTTGTAAAACTAGGTATAAAAATAAAATAGTTATTTTTTCTGCGATCGATAATTTGGTAAAAGGGGCCTCTGGCCAAGCCATACAAAACATGAACCTACTTTATGGTTACAATGAAAGCTTAGGATTAAAATGAAATTTATATGTATTTTTTTTTTAATAATTCTTACTTCTTGTGTGGGTAGTAAAAAAATTTATGTATGTGGAGATCGTGCTTGTATAGATAAAAAAGAATTTAAAGAATATTTTGCTAAAAACCTAGTTTTAGAAGTGAAAATTAAAAATCCTAAAAGAAAAACTTCAATAGATTTAGCTAAATTAAATACAGGTTCATCTAACAATACAAAAACAAGCAAACCTATTTTTAAAACAAAAAAATTAAATAATAAGCAAAAAAAAGCTTTACTTAAATTGGAAAAAGCTAAGTTAAAAAAAGAAAGAAAAATTAAAAAAAATAATGATAAAATTAAAATAAAAGAAGAAAGAAAATTAAAAAAAGTAATGAAGACTAAGAAGACAATAGATAATAATAGTGTCTACGACAAAAGTATAAAAGAAACTGTATCTACAAATACAAAGAAGCTGCCGACTAAAAAAAATAATCCTGTAAACAAGAAAGTAGTTAATAAAAATGAGTTGCTTAAGAGCCCTAAGCTACAAAACCAAGTAAGCATATGTGAAGACTTAAAAGACTGTGATATTGAAAAAATTTCTAAACTTTTAATTGAGAAAGGTAGAAAAAAAGATTTTCCTGATCTTGCTTCAAACTAACCCTCTTTATGGATAGAAAAATGAACATTGTAATTGTAGGCCTGGGGAATATTGGCTCCTACTTTTATAATTACTTAAGAAAAAATAAAAAGATTATATTTAACAAAACTAATATTATACCTAATATTCTCTTTGTTTCTGCTAGATCATTTGTAAAAAAGAGAAATTTCTTAATACCTAAAAAAATTTGGTTAAAAGATTATTTATCAGCAACTAAAATGAAAAATGTTGACATTATTGTTGAATTAATTGGTGGCGCTGAAGGACCAGCTAAGAAATTAATTTTTGAGGCTTTAAAAAATAAAAAACATGTTGTTACTGCAAATAAAGCTTTAGTCTCAAAATACGGCGATCAATTATCTAAAATTGCAGAAAAAAATAAAGTTAATTTTGAATTTGAGGCTGCTGTATGTGGTGGCATACCAATTGTACGTTCAATAAAAGAAGGACTTATAGCAAACAATATTGATAAAATTTATGGCATATTAAACGGCACATCAAATTATATTTTATCTTCAATGGATCAAAATAAACTAGAGTACAAAGAATCTCTTTTAAAAGCACAAGAATTAGGTTTTGCTGAAACTAATCCTGAATCTGATGTCAACGGTGAAGACGTTGCTTCAAAATTAAAGATTTTAACTGCATTGTCTTTTAATTCTTATATTAATAACAAATCTATATTAGTCGAAGGGATTAAGAATATTGATCAGATTGATATAAATAATGCCAATCAACTCGGATACAAAATAAAACTAGTAGGTGTTGCGGAATCTAATAAAAATAGAATTATTCAAAGAGTGCACCCAGCTTTAATTAAAAAAAACTCCTATATTGCAAAAATTAATGGCGTTCTTAATGCAGTTATAGTTGAATCTTATCCAGTTGGTAAAACTGTTTTACAAGGGGAAGGTGCTGGACCTGGTCCAACTACATCTTCATTAGTTTCAGATTTATGCTCTATTTTAAGGGGAAATGTTAAGTTCCCTTTTGTATTAGCTAACAAACAAAGAAGAGTTGCTATTTTTGATAGAATTAATAATAAAAAATTTTCAGTCTACCTTAGGTTAGATGTGTTGGATAAACACGGCATTCTTTCTGATGTAACAAAAATTATGGCCAAAAACAAAGTTTCAGTAAAAAGATTAATACAAAACCCAACAACTAACAAAAAAAATGCATCAATTATAATAATTACCCATGATGCAAAGAGCTCTTCATTTGAAAAAGTTTTATCTAAGTTAAAAAAGAAAAGCTATATTATAAGTACTCCTAAGATTATTAGAATAGAAAAAATATAATGACTATAGAAAAAAAATTTTTAAATAAATTTATAAAAGCGACAGAGTTTGCTGCTTATGGAGCATCTCCATTTATAGGTAAGGGAGATAAGATTGCAGCAGACCAAGGTGCCGTAGATAGAATGAGAAGTGAATTTAACAAAATAGAAATGAGAGCTACTATAGTAATAGGTGAAGGTGAAATGGATGAAGCACCTATGCTTCATATAGGTGAGAAAGTCGGTACTAATAGTGGACCCGAATTTGATATAGCTGTTGACCCTTTGGAAGGCACTACATTTACGTCTAAAGGCCAACCAAATGCTTTTTCAGTACTGGCTGTTGCAGAAAAAGGAAATCTTTTATCTGCGCCTGATACTTATATGGAAAAAATTATAATCGGGCCAAATTTACCCAAAAATTTGTTAGATCTAGATAACAGTATAGAAAAAAATATAAGTTTGTTAGCAGATGCAAAAAATAAAAATCCATCCGAATTAAAAGCTTGTGTGATGAAGAGATCTAGACATAACCACATTGTAAAAGCACTTGAGCAAATGAATGTTAAAATAAACTATATTACCGATGGCGATATAGCTGGTGGACTAACCGTAATAGGTAAAAAACCTAAAAACGATATTTACCTTAGTACAGGTGGTGGTCCTGAAGGTGTTATTGTTGCTGCAGCACTTTCATGTCTTGGTGGTCAAATGCAAGGACGATTAATTTTAAATGAAGATGAAATTATTAGAGCAAAAAAACTTGGTATTACCGACTTTAAGAAAAAATATAATATTGATGAAATGGTTAAAGGTGACGTAATATTTTGTGCAAGCGGAGTAACGTCTGGTGAGTTGGCTAAGGGGATTAAAAGTTTTGATGATAAATTTGAGGTTACAACACTTGCTTTACATAAAAGTCAAAAAATTAACAAAACTATTACCAACATATACAAAAAATGAAACCACTCTCTGTAAGTGGTAAAAATTGGATTTCTAAAGAGTTCAGTTCTGAAGATGTTAGTTTTTATAAAACAAACTATTTTTTGGATGAGGCTGTTGCTAAATTACTTTCAATAAGAAAATTAAAAAAAGATGAGGTTCAATTTTTTCTACAACCATCTATTAAAAATATTTTACCAAATCCATACATTTTAAAAGACATGGATATAGCTATTGAGAGAACAGAAAAAGCTATTATAAACAAAGAAAAAATAGGTATTTTCGGAGACTACGATGTAGACGGAGCTACCTCTACTGCGATTTTAGGTAAGTATTTTGAACGATTAAATATTCCTTTTGAAATTTATATTCCGGATAGAAAAAATGAAGGATTTGGGCCTAATGAAATAGGATTTTCAAAATTTATAGATTTAGGCGTAAAGTTAATTTTTACAGTTGATTGTGGAACTCTTTCTTTTGCTCCAATAGAATTTGCAAAAAAAAAAATATTGATGTTATAATTCTTGATCACCATCAATCCGAAGTTAAACTACCTTCGGCTATTGCGATAGTGAATCCAAATAGATTTGATGACAAATCTGAGTTAAATTATCTGTGTGCCGCTGGTGTTTGCTTTATGTTTCTCGTGGCTTTAAACAAAAGACTTCGAGATCAAAAATGGTTTTCAGTTAACTCGATTAAGGAACCTGATCTAATTAACATATTAGACTTAGTATCTTTGGGAACTGTTTGTGATGTAGTTCCTTTAGTAGGTTTAAATCGTGCAATAGTTCATCAAGGACTTAAAATTTTAAAAAGAAGGAACAATCTTGGTTTAAAAACGTTAATGGAAGTTTGTAGTGTTGAAGGTGGAATAACAGCTTATCATTTGGGCTATGTTTTAGGCCCTAGAATTAATGCTGGTGGTAGAGTTGGAAAGTCCACTCATGGAGCTGATTTATTGCTAAATGAAAGTCCTAAAAATGCTTTCAAATTAGCAGCAGATTTAAATATGTACAACAAAGAAAGACAGATTCTAGAATCCGAACTATTAAATAAAATTTTAAATACGGATTATGAAAATAACTCAGACCCTGTAATTATTCTCTATGGTGAAAATTGGCACGAAGGTATTATTGGCATTATAGCTGCTAGACTAAAAGAAAAATACAACAAACCCTCTATTATAATTTCTGTTAATGGAAATACTGGAAAAGGTTCAGGGAGATCTATTCATGGTTTTGATTTGGGTTCTACGATTATGGGGGCAGTACAAAGTGGTTTGCTATCTAAGGGAGGGGGGCACAAAATGGCAGCTGGTTTTACAATTGATATTAAGAAAATCAAAGAATTTAAAGAATTTGTATTTAGGAAATTTCGATCGATAAACATCAATCTAGAAGAGAAAAAAAATTACTATTTTGACGCAGAAATAGCACCATCTGCGGTTAATATTCAATTTTTTGAAAAAATAAATGTACTAGCGCCATTTGGATCTGGTAATCCTGAGCCTAGGTTTATAATAAAAGACGTAAAACTAGTTAATTCAAAAATTGTAGGTGAAAAACATATAAAAATTGTCTTAGTTGGGTCTGATTCCAGTACTTTAAAAGCTATTAGTTTTAATTCTGTAGAAAGTGAATTGGGATCCTACTTGCTCAATAAGAATATCAAATCTTTTGACATAGCTGGAAAATTAAGTTTGAACGAATGGCGTGGTCAGAGAAATGTAGAGTTTATTATTGATGATATTTCTGTTATTAAATAACAAAAAAATTAGGTCCCATCGTCTATCGGTTAGG